>VFQQ010000138.1_pt1 | contig 188597 bp, 322 predicted proteins | sample 3512341 | NCBI WGS metagenome assembly VFQQ01 (sample SAMN10412373, study PRJNA504923) | tailings metagenome | isolation source: Relicate 2 Philex TSF1 revegetated site | place: Philippines: Tuba, Benguet | collected 2017-08-29 | reverse complement strand
ACTCCAAACAAATGCAATGCCGCTGCGCCCGTCTGGCGCTACATATGCCTTTGAGCTCATTGCAAGCCCTGCGCTCATGTTGCCTCGAGCGCAAGCTTGTGTAAACACAACAAATAACCAATTTACTAAGCAAGGGCCGAATCAAGGAGGTTCAACACAACGGATAGGTTCCTGACTGCTAGGCAGCCGCTGGCCTTACACAATCTTGCGCTGCCCCGCCTTGCAAGACAACTGTCGCACCACAGCACGCACAGCTCACTTGAGTCAAGTGCCGCCTCCAGCTGCTCCGCTTGCCACACCGCTCGCTGCCTCTGGTGCCATGGACAGTTACGTCACAACAGTCGTTGCAAGGAATTCAATCAAGCCGGGTCGCATGGGGACAACAAGTCCAAAAATCATTTGTGGCAACTGAGGCGGCACCAATGCCGCTGCTTGGGGTACAAGAGAGAAGTCAAGGCACGATGGAGCAGACCTGCCGGCAAGTCGGAACAATGGGGAGGGACTGGGGAGGCAGTCAAATCAATGGCTCGAGCGCAAGCGCTGGGGAGGCAAGGGTACACAGCAAGGGGCGTGAGTGGGACGGTACACGTACGGCGGCGCAGCCTTGGGCGAGGCGCCTCGAATGAAGCAAGAGGGTCAAGTTTAGTAGTCATCTTGGCCGATAGACACAGAGTAGGGGTTCGTTTGTTGCAGGCTTTGTTGCAGGCTGCAAACAGGCCAGCTGGCCTGCGCAGACAGCGGCGGCAGCTTTCATGCTGGCCGCAGGGCCACCAGACGGCAGCCCTGCCGTCCTCTCGCACAGCTATGCCACTGCCGCAAAGTGGTGGTGTGCGCGGCCGCTGTGGTGGCCCATGGGCGAGGTGCAGCGGCTGCTGTAGCCGTGCAGCGCGCCGGTGGCCGACACGCGCTGGAATCCAACCACCAGGCGGCGGCAGAAGGGGCAGTGCGGCGGCTTCTTGTCTTGCCGCGTGAGGTTGCGGGCGCACTCCAGGCACAGCTTGTGCTGGCAGGCCGCAAACGCCACCTCCACCTGAGGCGCAGGAGGGCAGGGCAGCAGGCAGGTGAGGCAGACTGTTCAGCAGCAGACAGGTGAGACGGCCTGTTCAGCAGCAGGCTTGCAGCTGGGTGTAGCCAGCTTAAGCATTTGGTAAACGGCTGCGAGAAGGTCGGGCTGGCACCATGGCTGCCACCAGCAAAACGCACAGCCACGAGTGCAGGTACAGCAAGGCAAGGCTTCTGTGCTGCTGGCCATGTCAAGAAGCAGAAACAGGAGCACCACAGCGCCTCCAGCAGCTCACCACGGCATCCAGGCACACGCCGCACTCCTCGTCCTCCTCCTCCGCCTCGCTCTCGCTGGTGGGGCTGCACGGCTCGGGCTCGCTGCACACAAGCAAACCCACAATGGCAGTGTGAGCACACAGGGCAGGGTGGCTGGCAGCAGCATTTAACGAAGCAGCAGGGCCAAACAAGCTCGCCATGCCTGCTGGTTTGAGTTGCCAAGCATGCACCACATCGGATACACTGCGGCGTGCAGCCCAGCAGCATCGTGCACGCTGCTGCACACTCTGCTGCCCACACACACACACACACGCACCTGTCCAGGGCCAGGTCTTTCTCGCTGTGCTTCTCGCCCAGCAGCGTGCCGCCACCCGCTGCCGCCGCCGCCCGCGCGGACGCAGAGGGCGCCCGAGCCACCAGCCCCGCTGCCTCGGGCGACAGCACCTCGGTGCTGCGCAGCCGCTCGCGCAGGCTGCCAAACATGCTGCCCAGCCGCACGTTGCCCTGCAGAGGGACAAGGCAGATGCGACAGGTTGCGCGTGCAGTCAAGGCGGGCACACACAGGCAGGGCAGCACACAACTGCGACTGGTTCACAGAGCCTCCATGCAAGAGCAGTGCAACACATTTCTGGCTGGCAACTCACTAACCGCATCCCACAACCCCAATGCAGAGCAACAGGCTAAACCCACACAATGCCTACCTGAGAGGAGGTGCGGCGGTGCTGCGGCACAACCATGATGGTGCGCTCGGCTCCCGCTGCGTCGCCTTGCACTCCAGCGTCCCCGCGGGGGCTGGAGGCCAGGCTGCCTGCATCTGCTGCATCCAGCGCCGCTGCCGCCGCCTGGGCCTCGAGGCCCGAGGGGTCAGTGAGGAAGCGCACCCGTGCCGACTGCGCAGTGCCTGCTGCAGGTGCGGGGCCGCTGCTGCTGCTGCTGCGGGCCAGCGGTGTGACGGAGCCAGACAGCTGGCGGGACATGTGCCGGTTGCCGGAGGGCCGCCCGCTTGCAACCTGCATGCCGCGCAGTGCGTCCAGCGACCGAGCCGACTGCACACAATGTGGGCAATGAAGCAGAGACTGCTGTGAAGCGATGCACCCATCAATCCAGCATCGCGCAACGCGGGTCCAGCAACCGATGTCACCCATTGGACGAGCATGCAAGCCGCTTCAAGCCAGCCGTGCAACCCCTGCTGAGAACCCGCCCACCTGCGGCCGCTTCAGGCTGAGCAGGCCCATGTAGCCGTGCAGGGAGGCCATGCGCTGCATGGAGCTGCCGCTGGCCCCCTCCCCATCTGCCTGCTCGCCGCCTGCAGCCGGCACTGCCGCCGCCATTGCCAGCACTGCGCCCTCGCTGGCTGGCACTGCTGCGGCAGCCAGGGTGCCAGAGCGCGTGTCTGCCGGTGTGGCGGGCGCGCTGGCTGAGGGGCGGTGGTGCGGCACCGGAGAGATGCGAGGCGAGAGGCTGGGCGGCACGCCTGCCAGCGGCGCAAACGGAGAGGCAGGCTGTGCCACCTCCTGCACCTCTGCAAGGCCAGCCTGCTGCGCCACCGCCGCTGCCTCAGGTATCGAGGGGCAGGCTGCCGCATCGCCGCCCACTGGTGCGCCGGCTGTGGCAGGCGGCGAGGTGGCATCTGGTGCAGGCCGCACCGGCGACAGCTGCGGCAGCGAGGCCGTGCCTGGCCTCTGCGTAACGGCTGCGGCCACCGGCTGCTGTGCGCCCACCACTGCCGCCAGCTGCTTGGCTGCCGCCTCACATGCCAGCTCCCGCTGGCAATCGTCCAGCCACTGCAGCAGCGAGCGCTGCAGCACCAGCGAGCAGATGGTGCCCAGCCGCTTGGGGCCGATGCCGTGCTCGGTGTCCCTGCAGAGACAAGGCAGGAGGTGAAGCGGTCGAGAGCAGGGATGCAGAGTCAGGCAGTGGATAGCAGCAAGCTGGACGGCAGCACAGCCATCGGCACGCCTGCAAACAACAGCGCACCTGGCAGCATCCAGCGCAACATCAATCGGGATGCGCGGATCCACCAGCGACATGAGCTGTGGCTGGTGCCGTTCGCGCGCCAGGTGGAACGGCAGCTTCCTGCGGCAGTGGAGCGGGAGGCAGGGCTGTGTGTGAGTAGGGTGCATTAGCTGCAACCCTGCAGCTAAACAGCCAGCAAAGCGCGACGATGCAACCTGGAATGGCTGCAGCGGAGCAACTGGGGCACTCTTAAGCCGCAGCCGGGCATGCCAGACTCAAGCTCAAGCACACTCGCCTGAAGTGGTTGCGGACGGAGCGGATGTCGGTGCGGCTGGTGCCCTCCCACGGCCGCCGCCCGCGCTCATCCAGCGTGGTGCCCATGATGTTCATCATCTCCATGTGCGCCTGCGCGCATTACGCGGCAAAGCAAACTGGTTGAATGCCAGTCAAGCACGGCAAGAAAGGCGGGTGCGCAAAGCGAGCATGGACCTGCAGTCTGCAGTCTGCGCGCCAAACCCACGCCCTGCACCGAGTGCTGTGCCGGCAGCATCCCAGGCCCAGCCTCGCCTGGAGGATCGCGTGCACAATGGAGATGTTGTTGATGATGACTGCGACATGCAGCGGCGTGGAGCCGGGCACCAGGTAGTCCTCGCCGATGTACGCCTCACCGTCTGCATTTAGATGCGAGCAGCAGCCAGGGTTACGAGAGTGTGCCAGTGCAGCGGCAAGAGGCGCTGCACATTCTGCCCGCCCAGCTGCTTGGCAGCGCGCTGCAATGGCTGAGCCTGGCGACTGCTGCAAGTGGGCGCGGCACTCACCAGACTTGACCATGATGGATGCGCCGGCGCGCAGCAGCGCCTGCACCGCATCCAGGTTGCCCGTCACCTGCGCATGGTTGCAAGCAGGGCCAGAACTGTCAGCACGAGGCACGTGCAAACTAACTGCAGGGCTTCCAGCGGACGACACACCACCCAACACCAACATCCAGCTGCTCAAATGCAACCAAAACCACCACACTAGAGATGCTGGTCCATCCAGCAACGCTCACCACAGCAAAGTGCAGCGCGGTCAGCCCGCCAAACGCGCGCTGGTCGATGAAGCGGCAGGCTTGCACCTGCACATTGCAAACGAAGCGAGGTCAGGTGCTCAGCAGGCACACAGTTTGCATTTCCACCCAGGCAGCTCACGGCGGCTGGGGCCAGACCACCCCCTCGCAAGCAGCTGCCAGCTGTGCAGGACCCAAGCAGCTGGCTGCAGCACCCACCTGCAGGTCGGAGACGATGACGTCGCGCAGCGGCCGCGTGCCTTCGGGCGAAGGCACCATGGCCGCGTCCGAGCACAGCAGGCGCAGGCAGTCGGCGTGGCCGCCCACCGCGGCGTAGTGCAGGCATGTGCGGGAGTGCACAAAGTCGGAGGCCAGCGGGTCTGCTCCCTCGCGGAGCAGGTAGGCCGCCACCGCTGCATGCCCGTGCTCGCAGGCCAGCATGAGCGGCGTGAGGCTCTTGTGGCTGCGCTGGTTGAGCACCGTGGCCAGCAGGCGGCGCCACTTGGCGCCCGCCGCCGACACGCGAGCGCTGCCGGGGCCGCCGGCCGCCGCCTCTGCCGCCCGAATGCGCGCCCTGAGCGGCTCGATGATGGCGCGGCAGACCCCAAGGTGGCCCGCGGCTGCAGGGCACGGGATGCAGCAATGCACAGTGAGGCGACCGGACACAGACCTGGCTGGGGTCGGCAGGCGCAGCTGGGTGCGCACCCGCCGTGCATGCGCAGCTGCGGCGCCGCGGCGGCCCCTGCCCCCACCTGCGGCTCGGTGCAGCGGGCTGGTGGTGCCGTGGAAGCCGGAGAAGGCGGCCAGCTGCGGCTTGTCACGCAGCACCTGCAAAAGACGGGGGCGGCCGCGTGTGGCAGCAGGCGGTCGGCGGGCAGCTGCGGGTGCGGGGCGGTGGTGCCCCAGGGCTGTGCAGGCATCCGGCCCCTCCGCCGGCCGCATCGTAACGCTGTCGGGCCCTTGAAAAGGGCGGGAGGCCGGCTGGAAGAGCTGTGGGCGCTTTGACCCGCGAGTTACGAGCCGCGCCGAGGCCGCCTGGTTTCGCCAGCCCCCAGCATCCCGGACAGGCTGCCCCTCACCTGCGCCACCACCTGCTCCTGCCCCGCCTCGGCCGCAGACAGCAGGCGCGCGGCGCTGCCGAAGTTGCAGCCCAGCACGACGCTGAGCGTCGCGCGGAAGGCCATTGTGGCGCCCTGGAAACGTTGGAAGGGGCGCGAGGCCCCGGGAAGGGGTGGCCGGCAAGGGGGCCGGCGGATTGGGCGCTGGAGGGCTTGTCCGTGAGCTCACACCCTCTGAAATAAGATCACATGTAGTGTGGTAACCCAGGAGCAAGCGTGGGCGGCTTGAGAAGCCCGCCGCGCCGTCGCCAGGCGCGCCCAGCACCACAGCACGCTTGCACGTCGGTGCGCCGTCACTGCCGGGTGATCCACTTAGGTAAAGGGGCCAGTGGTGTGAGGGACACTTACATTGTGCTTCAACCTATCCAACACGGAGAGGGGCAATGCGATTGGAGCTGAGACTGGAGGCAGCTGCGCTCGTTGGAGCTGGCGCGGCAAACCCCTTCTCCTCTACCCCGCCTCACCATCACAGCGCAGCTTATAGCACCCAAACAACATATCTGCCCCTGTGGATGGCTCCTTCCACGTGATCATGCAGGGCACACTGGCCAGCCCCCACCACACCCCCATGTCTTCGCCTGGCTGCCAATGTGCTTGCTACGGGTGCTTGCTGCCGGTACCAAATGCAGCCAAGAGCAGCAGGGGCGGTGGGCAGCTCCAAGCTGACAGCAAGCCCCACCGACAGCGTAATGTGGGCCCTGGAGCCAAGTGGGCACGAGCCACACAGCTGTCATTCGCAAGAGGGCGTACCGGAAGCAAGGTGCACCGGCCGGCAAGAGCCTCTGTAAGCAAGATGCCGGCTGTGCGGCGTGCCGAGGGCACGGTCCACTTTGCCCGCTCAAGTGACATCACTATGTGCACAACGTATTCAAGTATGACGCAGTGGCGCTCGGTGTCCACAGCAGGGCGCCGTGTCCTGTCCTCAAGTCCTCGACTTGATTTGCTGCCTCTCAGCTTGCCAATGCACCGAATTAAGTGTTCTTCCATGCTGGTGTGGCATCAACGGCATTGGCGGAGCGAGATGCTGCTGGTTGCTCCAAACGGAGTGCAAGTGCAGGCAAGGCCAGGCATCAGGACCATTGCGCTCCCTGCATGATTCTCGGCAGCACTTGCATCAGTGTGGCCATTCGTGGCTGATGCAAGTGCTGCCGACCGGCCTTTTGCCCTGGCTCCCCATCTCCTGACCCTGATGCGTCGTTATACTACGCTCTGTTACTGACACAGTCTCCCAGAGGGCCAGAGATGCAAGACAGCAGACAGGTGGCAGGCACGGAGCTGCCGCCCGCAGTTGCCCGCCAGCGGCCCGCCGATGGTGCTCGGGCCACTTAAGCAATTTGCAGGCTTCGTGACGCTGCACCCAAACCACCCTGCTGTACACGAGCACTTCGAGTCCGGATTCGTCTCAAAGTGAGGCGAGCCGCGGGCCGTGATGAGGCGGCCCACTAGGGCGATGGCCATGCCTTTCAGTCTTGCTCTCAGCGCTTGCTCAAGGCGCCACAACAACGGGCCAGTGGCTGCCCTCCGCGCCCGAATCCCGCAAGTGAGCAGTGGAGCCGCGGCGACAGCTGCTGGGCCAGCCCCGGCCCTCCTGCACCCTCATCTGCAGCCCATGAAGCTCCCGGTCCGTTTGCATGTGCGCAGGGTGACAGCAAGCCTCCCCCCGAGCGAGCCCTCCCGCCGCCGCTCCCGCCCGCCCATGTGGTCACTCGGCCGCTCCCAGGTGGGCGAGTCAGAGAGGGCTGTAAGCCTTCAGCGCATGCATCCAGCCAACGTGCACCCAACCACAATCAAGCTGTGACATCTTGCTTGGGGTTTCGGGCCCCGCTGTCTAGCGTGGGCCCCTTGCCCTCGTTCGGCACTCCACTGGCGCTACTGGCTACTTGCCCCCTCCTGGACAGCTCCCGGCACCCTGCCCACATCCGACGCGCACGCATTGCTGCTGCCGACCGGGCTGCTGCTGATCCCCTCTGCACCGTGCGTTTGATCCCACCCGCAGGCGGCCGCGCTGCTGCCCCTGGCGCTGCTCCTGGCGGCAGCCGCCGGCAGCCAGGGACAAGACGTGATAGAAGAGCCTCCCTACCTGCCCACCTGCTCCTCCAAGTCGCTGAACGACTTCCGGGAGAATTTCGCAAACCGGGGCGTCAAGTTCAACCTTTCCAATGCCGGGCAGTATATCTATGATGTGAGCAGCTGTAGCAGAGCGTTGAGAAAGAGCCTGCAAGCTGTGGCAGCACTGCGCTGCCCTCCTGCAGCCGGCTGGCGCCCTCTCATGCCGACCCTGCTAGCCCTGCCCTGCCGCCCGCTGCCCGCAGCAAGTGATCCCTTCCACCATTCCCGGCATTGTGCTGGGCGTGCTGTGCCTCGTGGGATTCCTCGCCTTCCTCTGCTGGATGCTGGCCTCGTGCTGCTGCGCCTGCTGGGCCCCCTGCTGCAAGTGCTGCCGCCGCCCCGCGCCGCCGGCAGCCGACGACGTGGCCGCGACCCAGCAGTTCATTGCCAGCGGTGGAACGGTGAGCGGATGAAGCGGTAATTGTTTGGTTTGAGCCTCCTGCTTGCAGAAGCAGAGACCACCGCCTGCGGCCGGTCTGCTGGCCAGTGTGCACGCCACAGCACATGATGGCGTCAGCCTGGGCGGCGGTCACTTTTCAGATGCAGTGCTGCTCTGAGTGCCAAACATGTGCCGCCGGCCCTGCACAAACAGGGGCGCCAACGATACTGAACTGCGCTTCCCACCCTCACCTGTCTTGTCACCAGGCACCTGCAGCTTCCTCTATGTATGTGTCGGAAGACGCCGCCAAGCCAAAACGCAAGTGTTTGACGTGGCGCAACGCCTTCTGGGCCTTCTTCGTTGCCACTGTGAGCTCTCAGCTGCTGTTATGTGGAAGGTTATTGAACACCGCGCCGACTGTGTGCCGCTGTAGAGTTTACCACCTTGTCGCACCGCAGCGCTGTCAACCTGCCCTTGCATGGGGCTGCCTCCCATTCTGCAGGGCCTGGCGGCGATTGGCGTCTCAGCCTGGGGCCTGGCTGAGAGTATCACGGTCACCAACTAGTGAGTGGGGTACGTGCCCTCTGGTGGCGCTGCGCATTTGCTTACCGGCTGCTGTGCATGCACCAGTGCAGCAAGCGTAACAACTCTCCATTTGCACTGCGTTCCCGAATGCTGCAACCGTCTCCACTGCGGCCCTCTGCCCCAATTGAGCTGCAGCACTGTAAGCGATTTCTGGGACCTCGTGGACGGCGCACAGTACAAGGTGAGGGCCTTCTCTAACTGTGCATTGGGCACTTGGCAACATTGGCTGCACCGCCAAGAACGGCCAGTCTGTCTGCCAGCTTCGCCACTGCTAACCACGGCTGCGATCTGCCTCCCCTGCTGCCTGCCAGGTTGAGCAAACCATCGGCGTGCTGAACGCCATGGAAAACAAAACAACCGTGCTGGCGGATGCCGCCAACACCCTGGCCAGCAACCCGCAGGGTGCGTGCGAGGCCGGCCTCGACGGACTGGGGTGGCAGCAGGCATGGCATGGGGAGGATGGCAATGCGTGTCCCTGACTTTTCAGTGCGTCCTGCGCTGGTTCAAATTGGGGGCCAGCAGCATAAACTTGTGTCTTCCATTGACTGCCAAGTGCAGTAGTGGACCAGGCGCTGCAGCAGGTTGGCATCAGCAACTCAAGCGCAGTGGCCGGCCTGCTTGCCGAGGTGGGCACCCCTTACAGTGCAACTGTTTTGCACACGGCTGTGCAGCATCATATCTCATCGTGACATTGTATATGCAGCAGCGCGTGCAGCTGCCTCGCCCTGCAAACTCTGGCGCGCACGGCTGGCCAACAAATGCTGCCGCCGCTGCCGTCCATGCTTCCTTCCTGTCCAGGCGCCTCGCTACATCTCGGAAGCGCCGGGCGCGCTGCGCAGCGCTGCACGGTTCCTCGATGAGAACATCAACCAGGTGTGGCAATGGATTCGATGGTTCTGCTCACGCTGCATGCAGCCGCCGTTGCGCACGTGTGTCCGGTGTTGTTGAGCTGTCAATTTGCGCTCGGTCCACAGCTGATCCCGCTCGGCCCCCTTCATCCGATACCGACGCCCATTTTGTTCGTTGCCACAGACCATTGCCGACATCAAGGACGATTTTGAGTCGCCCACGATGGCGCTTCAAGTGAGTCGAGCTCGCGCAAAGCGCTTACCGGCGGTTGAGGGCCTCCGACGGGCCAGGTAGCTGGCTGGCTTCCGCCGCTCACCATCCTAACCTTTCCTCCCGGCCATTCCCTGGCTGCTGTGCAGGAACGCTGGCGGTTTATTCCGTTTATCGGCAAGCCGGGAGGGAAAGAAGGGAGGGAGAGGAAGGAGAGAAAGAAAGGAAGGGAGGAGAGGGAGAGAGAAGAAGAAACGGGGCAGAACACAAGCGGGCGGGGCCCACACTGACCTACCCTCCCTCCCACCCACCTGTCTACCCTGCCATCCCACCCTCGCTCTGCAGTCATGTTCAGCGTCATGATTGGGCTCGTCCCCCTGGTGCTGCTGGCTGTGTGGAAGCTGACGTGGCCCAAGACAGCCGTCTTCTTGGTGGCGCTGCTGTGGCTCGTCGTCGCCCTCTTCATGCTGATTGGCACGGGTGCGTTGTGGGTTGCTGGGCTTGGTGTGCACCCGCCGCCTGCCTGCTCAGCTTGCAAACAGCGCGAGCCGCTTCTAGCTGTAAGCTTCAGCGCATGAAGCTCCGCAACAGCGAGCTCGTCTCGTCTCTCAGTTTGCCGCCCCATCTGTCCTGTGGCGCAGGCGTCATGCGGGGCGTGTATGTCGTGTCAGATGACGCCTGCCTGTGAGTAGCAGCGTTCTGGTCTACCCCTCATTTGAAATCGACTAGTGTCCTGCAGCTTGTCCAAACAGCATGCGTGCCCCGATGTGCACGTGCAGTCCCAGCTCCGCTGCTGATGTGTGTGCAAGGCTGGCTGTGCTGTTGGTGGCAACTGCCTTGGCCTGCTTGGGCATGCTGTAGCGCCACAGCACCACGTGCGGCACACCACAACACCCACTGAATTGTCTGCCACTGCTGTGCTGCCGCACAGGTTTGCGGAGACGTTTGCCATCAGCTATGTCACCCGCAAAACCCAGAACACGGAGTGGGGCGACAGCGTGAGTTGCTGCTGACAAAGGCCTACTGCTATCCTGCTAGCATGCTTGCACAGCGATGACGGCTGTGGGAGGGCGCACCTGGCTTGGACCTCATGATGCATTCTGCTTGCATGCGCAACTGGCCAGTGTTCCACTATCCCCTCTGCTTGCTGTCTCCATGCTGCCCCTCATACTGTGTGTGCACCCCTGCATCTCAACCTGGTTGCAGGTGGTCAGGCTTGTTGAGTACTACCTCAACACCGGCAACGCAACCGCCACCGCAGCAGCAGCCCGTGACGTAAGCAGTGCCTGCCCTGCATGCCGCCTGGGGATGCAGCTCACCTGCTTGTGCGCGGCCTGGCTCCAGCTCCGAAGCTTCGCTGTTGATGTCCAGGCAATACTGATGCACTCTCTGCAACCAATGACGCTGCCTTGGTCCCTGTTCGTGCTGCCCTGCTTGTGCAGGAGCTGGTGCCTTACCTGCCGGATAACACAAAGGCAATTGTGCAGCAGGAGTGGGGATACATTCAGGCAAGTGGGAGGGCGTTTGGCAAGGGCAGGGGCCAGTCCCTCAGCGGCCTGCTTGTTGTGCCGCCAAACATTGCCAACGAGTGCGCAATAATGTTTGCCTCTGCCCTGGCTTGCGCAACAGGAGTTTGCCAGTGTGGCCCAGCAGCTGGCAACCCTGGCTACCAGTGAAACCGTGAAGCAGCAGGTGGGCCCTGCGGGATATCGGCGGCCATGGCGGCCTATTCTGCATGCATTTGCACGCATTGCATACCTTGCACTACCAAGAGTGCGACCCTGCCATTCTCAGCTGCTGGCTTGTACACCCTTTCACACATTGCCCGCAGGTTGAAACGCTGGCCAGCCAGGCGGGCGTGCCTCAGGTGGCGACTGCGCTGGAGAGCGCTGGAGGCGCAGTGGGTGACCTGGACGTTAATGGTAGGCAGGGAGGGGCGATTTGTGCAGGCAAATGTTCAGGGCTGGGGGCCAGGGTGTGGCGGCTGAGCCGGGTGTGGTGTGGGAAGCCTGTTGCAGTCCTGTGTCCGATACCCCCCGCCCCGCCCTGTCCTGCCCTGCCCCGCAGCCTCCCTGCTGCGCAACATCACCGATTTCACCTCTGTGTTCGACCTGTACGCAAGCACCAAGGCATACATGTAAGTCGCCCGGATGGCGAGCCATGCCACTCGCCCTGTTGCTCTGCTGCAGCTGCCACGGGGGAGGCGCGGTGCGTGTTTGCCCAGGCTGCCTTTGCACAGCTGTGTTTGCACACTCATGCAGTTCCTCCCAACCTTCTTGCTGCAGCTGCTGCGGCCTGAACGACACAGCATACAGCATGTGAGGGGCCAGCCATGTTGAATCGGGGGTGTCGACAGAAGCAGCCAGAGGCTCTTGCCTGGGCATCTGCCATTGCTTGCTTGCGCTTGCTGCCCCTTCCGCCGGCACCGCCGCTGCCTCACGCGGCCCTGCCAAAGTGTCCCCTGCTGCTGCCCCTCCCGCCACCGTGCCCTGCCAATCCCCTGCACGGTGATTCCCCCATCTGTTTGCGGCCCAATGTGCTCGCAGGTGGGAGGCGTGGACCATTGTCGGCTGCCTGGGCTTTGTGCTCGCCTTCATGGCCTCAGGCCGACTCATCTGGGCGGCCATCCAGAGGCGCAAGGTGGGCAGCCGCTGCCTGGTCTGAGGAGGAAGGCTGGCCCGGTGTGATGCGCAAGCTGATACACAGGGCTTGCCTAGCTGGACCGGCTGCTGTACAGTGCTGCCGGGCTCAGGCACGGCTGCGCCCATGCGCCAACCCCCTCACAAACCCAGCCACCCTGCCTGCCGCTCATCCCACTCCATCCCATTCCACCTTACCCAACCCTACCCCTTTCTCAACACAGGCATACAAGCTCAGCCAGAGGGCGGCTCCCGGTGCAGCGGTGCTGTGGACCAACCCCGCCCCCCAGCCGCTGGACGGCGGCGAAAAGGACTACAGCGCCGCGGCAGAGGGCGTTTACAAGGCTCCCTCCCAGCTGGCGGTGCAGCCGCACGCCGAGGGCGCAGATGCGCCGCTTGCTGGTGCTGCTGATCCCTACAGTGGCCCTGGCTACGGCAGCTCGGCTGCTTATTATGCAACGGAGCGCCCCGCGCAGGTGTGAGCGGTGGTGGCGCCTCCGCCCGCTGCGCCTCCCAGCGTCAACCGAACGAGAAACCGAAACACAACAGATCGCACATGGACCAAGCCTGAAATGCATGATCTGCTTTGCGCTTGCAGCATGAAGAGGCTGCTGTGCCCACAGGGTTTGCGCACCCGGCTTTGCTGCGTTTTTCAAGTGCGTTATCACAACACCCACGTTCCACTGCATTTCCCATATTTACATCGAGTATGAAGCTGAACAGCCCAACTTACTCCCATTTTTTTCTTGCGCACCTGCCCCTGCATGCTGCCCTTTCACCTCTAATAAGCCCAAGCAGCTCCCTTCATCTCTGCCTGCTCATGTGTTGCAATTTACGGCACCGCATGCACATGTGGTTGTACCGCCCATCGTGTGAGGAGCATGGCACTCCGGTACACTGAGGTGCAAGGCGAGCATGGCCATGGGAGGTGCTTGATCAGAGGAACGGCACGCCCAACAGCAGCTGCATGCCGTCGCTGACCGCAGCGCCGCCAGCGCCGCTCGCTGGCGGCCATGCCAGGAGCAGTCGACGTCCTGTGCGCCGATTTCGTTGTGCCGCATTGTGCTGGAAGCAGCGGCACAGCACCAGGAGCGCCTGGGCAGGCTTGCCAGTCTGCAGCTGGAGGGCAGGTGCGTCGGAGGGGCGGTGCGTGCAGCCTCAAACATGATCTGTGGCTGCCGAATGCATCTGAGGCGTGCGCAGCACTGGAGAGGCTGCAGACACACCGGCCGCACCTCGTTCGCCGCGGAGCTGCAGCCACCGGCTCAAAGGCGTGTGGCATAAGTTCACTACAGACGCAGCATTTGTTACATCGCAGCGCCGCGGCCGATGCGCACACCCGGCTGCCGCCACCGCCGCCGCCCCTCACACCTGCTGCCCTCGCCCGTCTCGCTCCTGCTGCAGCACCAGCCACTTGCTCAGCCGCGCTGCTTCGTTCCTTGGAAAAGTCGCTAATTGCAGCAGCTGAGCAGCGGTCGACCGGCAGGCGGCGGCAATGGACCCCGCCAACCTGCCGATCCGGCAGTACCAGCAGCAGATTGTGGATTCGGTGCGCGCCAATGCCGTGACCGTCGTCATTGGTGAGTGCCAGGTGCTGTGTGCTTTGGAAGGTTGTGCGCTGGCAGCGGCTGCAGCTGCTGTGCAAGCTGTGGCATCCAGTTGGGGGCACTGTCCGAGATCTTGAGTGCCGTTGGAGTGCCCTGTGCTGTGTGAGTGGCCGAGGGACTCTGCCCAGGCATGGCCTGCCCAGCCATGGTCCACAGCCTGCAGCCTTGCTGCTGCCCCAACGCTCGCCCTTGCTGCTGCCGCGCCTCTCCTCCCGCAAGCGAGACGGGCAGAGGCAAGACCACCCAAATCTGTTATGCTCTCATCTTATGCTGCTCCTACTGTATTTTCGCAGGCGAGACGGGCAGCGGCAAGACCACCCAGATTTCCCAGATTCTGGAGGAGGCGGGGCTTGCAGAGGGCGGGCTGATTGGCGTGACGCAGCCGCGCCGCGTGGTGAGGCGGCAGTGAAGCGATTCGGAGTGCAGCACATCTGCAATGTGGCAGGGTGTGAGGTGGAGAACCATGCACGCAGGAGCGGCAGCCCTGGCGTCGATTGCGGCCGGTGCGCCGGGCCTCACGTGCCTCGGCTGCCGGGCACGCCCGTGAATGCAGGCTGCCGTCACCGTGGCGCGGCGGGTGGCATGGGAGAAGAAAGTGGAGCTGGGCCAGGAGGTGAGACTGCTGCTGTTGCTTGCTGGTTGCTTGTCCTTTGCTTGGCTGCTGCAGCCTGCTGCTGTACAGTGACGGACAATAATAGGCGTTTGCTGGCAACGTGCGGGTTGTTGGGCCAGCCTTGGATTCGTACGGCCCTAAATGCCCAACCTATAAGCACAGGCTGCAGTCGCTGAGCCATATGTGTTGCCCCGGCCCACTTCTTTGCCTGCCAGGTCGGCTACGCAGTGCGCTTTGAGGACCGCACCTGCCGCCGCACTCGCATCAAGTACCTGACCGGTGCGCTGCCCTTGTTGCATGGCCTAGATCATGAGTGCGACGGGCAGCATTTTTCTTTTGCTGCTGCCCTGGCTGCCTGGCTTACGGATGCAATAGCATGCATGGGTCAGTGAGGGGGCGGTGGGCAGTGCCTGGGCCACACGAAGTGAAGTGCCAGCCATCAGCAGGGGCTGCAGGGACAGCGGTCAGCCTCACCAGCCGCACCCTGCACGTCTTGGCCGCTGCTTGCAGACGGCACGCTGCTGCGTGAATGCCTGGACGATGCCCAGCTCAGCCAGTATTCTGTGCTGGTGCTGGATGAGGCGCATGAGCGCAGCCTCAACACCGACATCCTCTTCGGCCTCCTCAAGGAGCTGGTGCAGCGCAGGTGGGTCTCTATTGGTGCATGTGGGTTTGGGTGTGTGGGCATGCATGTTTGGTTGTGACTGCTCCAGGAGCTGGTGCAGCACAGGTGCAGGGTGGTGTGCTGGCTGCAGTGCACGCTGACTTCAAACAAAATCGAAAAGCGTAAATTGCCACTGTTGGCATCACCTTCTGTTTGGCAAAAGCAGAGAGATGCCGCTGAAGCCGGTTTGTCATACACTGTGTTTTCGATCGAACACGATGTGTTGCTCTTGCCTTCTGCCCTGCGCAGGGAGAAGCCGTTGAAGCTGGTGGTGACCTCGGCCACCCTGGACGGAGAAAAGTTCAGCAAGTACTTCATGAGCTGCCCCGTCTTCCATGTGAGGACACCCTTGCGTAGCAACGCTGGGTAGCAGCAATGTGTGCCTGCTGGTTGTCACGTCTGGGTCTGTTGTGGGTGGTGGGCAGGAGCTGCCCCGTCTCCCATGTGAGCTGCTGTCCACCCCTCGGTGCACAGATGGGTGTGGTTGTGAAGTGCATGCACTGGTGTGCGCCTGCTGCGTGCCACCCATGGGGTTCCTGTTGTGGGGCGGCGCAGTTGACAGGCTCCGGGTGTGTGGGGTTCTCCGCCCAACATGCTCCATCCGGCGTGTCCCCTGCTGCAGGTGCCGGGCCGCACATTCCCTGTGGAAATCATCCACGCTCTTGAGGACCACGGCCAGGACTACCTGCAGGCAAGCTTGGAGGGCAAGCTTAAAGTGTGGTACTGTGCGGATGGTGTGCGCCGGTGACCATCACAGTGCATGCGCCGTCACTTCTGTGGTTTTTTATCTAGTACATTGTGCCTAATGCCTTTGCTCTGATGTTCGTTTGCCATGCAGGCAGCGGTGGACACTGCGATAGACATCCACTGCAACCAGCCCGAAGGTGCGCGGGTACTGCCTGCTTTCCAGCTGAATGCTGTGTCCCTGCCAGGTGTGGTCGCTGGTGCCCTGCAAGCGATGCCCTGCTGCTGCCCTGCACCCATCTCTCAACTGCCGTGTACTTGTCGCGTTCATATCACATGGCCTGCAGGCGACATCCTCGTGTTCCTCTGCACCTATCCCTAAATGTTGTCTGGTCTTTCTTTCAATATCTGTGTCTGATCCATTCTTGTACTTGCAGGCGACATCCTCGTGTTCCTCACCGGCCAGGCCGAAATCGACAAGGCGGTGAAGCAGCTGAACGACGCAGGCGAGCGGTAGGGTTAGCGCCGACTGAGCTCTCAACCCTGCTGTGGGCCAGGCGCACCAAGCCCTGTGTGCCTGCGCGATTTGGCATTGCTGGATGGCAGAGCAGTGAAGGGGTTCAGGTTTCTGCATTGGCCGCTAGGGGCTGCCCTCCGTCCTTCCATTCATGTCAACTGGCCTTCTATCCAAAACACATCCCACCCCCGGACGCAGTGCGTTCGCTGCCCAGCGAGGCATGTGGCGACCTGCTGGTACTGCCCATCTATGCGGCGCTGCCTCCTGAGATGCAGGTGGGTATGAGGGGTTTGTGCTTCTGGTGCATGCATCGTCTGCCTGCGGCCTACACCGTGGATGTGAATCCGTGCCCGCCTTGTTTCAGCTGTGATTCTTGCAACCGCCAACAACACTCTCCTGATTCCTGTCGCCCTTTAACCGCAGGCACGCGTGTTTGCGCCTGCGCCTTCGGGCGTGCGCCGCTGCATCGTGGCCACCAACATTGCTGAGACATCGGTCACTGGTGAGCTGGCTGCTGGTTGACTGCACTGGGGCTGGGATGGTGCGGGGTGCAGCATGTCGCGCATTCAGTTCACCGAGACGCAGTACCTAACGTCCCTCTATTGCAGTGGACAGTGTGGTGTAGGTGATTGACAGCGGAGTGGCGAAGCACTGCGATGCATATTGCCACTCTGCAACCAGTCCTTTCATGTGACCTTCCACTTTCGCAGTGGATGGCGTGGTGTATGTGGTGGACAGCGGGGTGGTGAAGCAGAAGGAGTACAACCCGCGGACGGGCATGGACAGCCTGGGGGTCACCCCCATCAGCAGGTGCGACCAGAAGCCGTCAAACAACCTGTGTAACATGGCGGTCGCGCCATTGTTCGTTGCATGCTGGCTTGCCATGCAGCTCGCAGCCCATGATGCACAGTACGGTAACGCGACTCTTCAGATCCTGCCGCCGACGCTTTTGCCCACCCCGCCTCCCCCGCTGCCACTTTGCAGGGTGCAGGCGACGCAGCGGGCGGGCCGTGCAGGCCGCACCCGCCCGGGCAAGTGCTTCCGCCTCTACACCAAGAAGTTCTTCGAGCGCGAGATGCCCAACACGGTGAGCCGCTTGCGAGGTTGAGGATGTGTTGTGAAGAGGTGGGTGGGCACGTGCTTCCGCCTCTGCACCAAAAGTTGTCCGAGCGCGAGATGCCCAACACGGTGAGCCGCTGGAGCGCTCAAGCAATTTTGTACGGCCGGTTTTGAGGACACCGCAGGGATGTTCGCCTCCCCGCCTACAGTAGCAGAGCAGCTCTGGGCACAATCCCTCAGTGACCGAGCACGTGGCAGGGCCTGGCGGTTCATTTGCATCATGCCTTGCAACATGTTTGCTGCTGCAGACCGCACCTGAGATCCAGCGCACGTCCCTCATGTCGGCCACGCTCTGGCAGGCCCTGGCCGATCGCTCATTCGCACCCCGCCTTGCAACTTTGGCCTGCAGACCGCGCCTGAGATCCAGCACACATCTCTTGTGTCGGCCACGCTGTACCTCAAGTCCCTGCCCCTCAACATTGACGTCCTGGGATTCGATTACTTGGACTCGCCAGCGGTGAGCGCTGCAGCTGGAAGCTCAGTTGTTGAGTCCTGCTTGCCCAGCATGCGGCTGTGCTTTTCGATCAGTGCCTCGCCTCTGCATTTGCACCCTGCTTTTCGATCAGTGCCTCGCCTCTGCACCTGTCACCCGCTGCACACTGCACCGTGCTGACCGGCACATCGTAAGCTGGTTAATCCATGCACAGGCTTAAGTCCCTGGAGGACGCGCTGCGCCAGCTGTATATAACTGATGTGGTTTGCACTGACTGCCTCGTTTCCTTGGATTAACCATCCCCCAGGCCGAGTCCCTGGAGGACGCGCTGCGCCAGCTGTACGTGCTGGATGCAATAGACGTGAATGGAGCCATCACAGGTTTGGTGTTCTGCGCTTGCTGCTGCTCACGCCTGGGCGATGACGCGACGGGAGTGTTTGGGTGCTCTTATCGCACCGCATGCCAGGTTGCACCTTGACTCGTGCAGCACGCAACGCGTGCCTTTAACGTGGAGGCTACACCTGCACCCTTGCGCCGAGCAGCAACTGTGCAGCAGCAACTGCTCCGCATAGCGTGCAACTGGTGCTTCGATCTGTGTTTCTGTGCTGCAGACAAGGGCAAGGCGATGGCATGCCTTATCACCCCTTGCAGCGCCCAGCATGCACCTGCCCGGACCCCCTGCCCTGCAGACAAGGGCAAGGCGATGGCGCTGCTGCCGCTGGATCCCAGCTTGGCGCGTGCTCTGCTGGCGGCTCGCGACCTCAAGTGCTTGGACCAGGTGCGCGTTCTGCTGGGGCTGTTGTGTCTGCTCTGCTGCTGCTGGACGTGTTGGCCCAGCCTTGCAGCCTGGAGCCGTGCAGCTGGCACGATAAGCAATGCTTGCTGCTGCTTGTCTCGCAGAAGGAAGGGTGTTGCAGTTGGCGGCCTGCTTGCAAGGCGTGAGTGCCAGCCTGCAACTGCAGCCTGCCTGTGCTAGTACCGGTGCAGACGAGACAGTGGCTGCCATGCTGCAACAAGTGTGCTATTGTGTCCCTCCCTGTGCAGATGATGACTGTGGCTGCCATGCTGTCACCAGAGTCCATCTTCAAAGGCGGGGCTGCCACTCAGAAGTTGCATGCGTCTACTGCCCCTCCCTGTTGCAGATGATGACGGTGGCTGCCATGCTGTCACCAGAGTCAAGCGTGTTCCTAGGGAACAAGGGGCCGGAGCAGCTGGCGGCTGGCACCGAGCAGCAAGGTGGGCGAGGCACAACCAAACCGCTTGCCTACGCTGCTGGTCATGCTGCCTATGGACGTTGCTCAGGCATCCGGGGGTCGCACACTACAGTCGGCTCTCGTACGGTGGCTGTCCACTCTCAGCTGCCCAACCATGCGCTGCTGACGCCCAACAATGCACTGCTGACTGGGCTTCACGACTGCTCTCTGCTGCCTCCCACCGCTCCAAGCGCAGGCCAGCAGGGTGGGCGCGGCGGCGGCGGCGGGCCATCCATCAGCGAGCAGGGCCGGGAGCTGCTGAAAGAGCTGCAGCAGGAAGGGCTGGGGGACCACATCCTGCTGCTCAGGCTGTACGAGGCGAGTCTTGGTGCTGTGCAATGGACGGGGCAGCAGCTGGGCAGGCATCAAGCATGAGGCATCAGCCATGTGCCTTTGGTTGTGTCCGACAATCCTTGGTTGGGCAGGGGCCTCTCGCACATGGCGCAGCGGGTTTCACCTGCTCATGCATGCTCAACTTCTGCTCCTCTGTTCGTCCTCATTTGCCCCTCTTGCAGGCGTGGCAGGCGGCGGGCGGTTCCATCGATTGGTGCCGGGACCTTGGGGTGGACGGGCGCAGCATGCGCTTCGCGCGCGACATCCGCCAGCAGCTGGAGCGAATCATCGGGCCTGACGGCAGCGGCTTTGACGGCGGCAGCGGGCGGCAGCGACCGGAGCGGCAGCGGGGCAGCGAGGGTGGGGAGGCAGGTGGCAGTGGGGAAGCGGCGCGGCGGGACGAGCAGCCTGCTGCAGAGGGGCGGCAGCGGGAGGGAGAGAGGGAGCGAGACAGCAGCAAGCGGGACAGGGAGCGGGGCGACAGGGAGCGGCACTATGACTCTCGCGGCGGCAAGCGGCCGCGGCGCAGCGGCGGCGGCTTCTCTGATGCGGCCACGGTGTCCGAGCTGCGCATGGCGCTCACGATAGGTGCGCTGTGGTTGCAAGGAACATGCACGGGCACAGGTTTGGCCCAGATCCCATGCAACTGGTCGTTGTGCGCACCCCATGGGCACAACACGGTGCTGAAACTGCGACTCCCGCGCCTGCAGGGTTTGCCAACCGGCTGGCGCGGCGCATGCCCATGCACAACGGCTACCGCACACTGGGAGAGTCGTCCACCCTGGCGCAGGTAGGGGTACATCCGGGCGTACCCAGCTTAGCTGGTGCGTGCAGCGAGGCTGCCAGCCATGGCAGCTGCTGGTTGCTAACGAGGCGCAAGCCACAGTGTAAAGCAGTAGAGCCGGAATGAGGGGCAGCTGCTGCCGTTCATGTGTGCAACACTAGCCATGACACCCCTCTGCCGCTCTCCGCCTTGCCCCCGCCCCACACCCTGCAGCTGCACCCCAGCTGCGCGCGTGTGGCGGCAGATGACGACGGCTTGCTTCCTGAGTGGATGGTTTACCACGAGCTCGTGTCCACCGGGCGCGTCTATCTCAGCAAGGCAAGCTTAACAAATGTGCTGCAGGGTTCACAGCCACCTAGGAGAAATATGTGGCTGAGGCGCAGGTCAGCTGTGTGCTTGCGCTGGGACGGCGCGGCCAGCGGATGCACACCGAAAGCAGGCGTGCCAGCCGCGCTGCCGCTGGGCCCTTTCCAACCCCGCCTTTTGTCCAATCAACTCTGATGCCCCAGGTGTGCCCCGTGGAGAGCCAGTGGGTGCAGGCAATTCTGCCGCGCCTGGAAGGCATCGACGTGAACCGGCTCAGGTGAGAGCTCGCGCCTGCTGGGCTGCTTGCGCTGCTGCTGCTGTCTCAAGCCGCTGGTATCTCCTGCAACGCTGGCTGCTGAGCTTGCTGACCACAAGGCATGGATGACAGGCATGCGGAGGCATGCACAGGCAGCTGGGCTGCGTATAGAGGCAGTGGTCCTGGCGCATTCAGTGTGCGTGCCATGCCCTCGACCGCTTCGCTGATGCATGTCACCCCTCCCTGCCTGCTGCTTCCCTGCAGCGGCGGCAAGACGGGAGCCAAGGCGATTGCGGCGGCAGAGGCCCAGGCAGCGGGCCTGGCGGCGGCAGCTGATGCAGAGAAGCTGCGAGCGGCGGCAGCGGAGCGGCGCAACACAGATGATGCGGTGGTTGCGGCGCGGGCGCGCTACCTGGCGCGCAAGGCAGCTGGGGGCAAGGGCCGGTGATGGCGGGAGGCTGGGCAGTGCCAGGGCAGTTATGCTGTGCAATTGCCAACGCCACCGTTCCGGCCGCCTGACTCCTGCCCACTAGCTGCCTGTCCATTCCCGGTCAAAATTGTGTCACACGGTTCAATGGAAACAAGTAGCAGTTCGTATGGCAGTGAAAGGCTGAGTTCAGTGCTGCAACATAACTGGGCGGCAGGCAAGGCAGCTGGTGAGCAGACGGGCAGGATGGGCGGCAGGAATAGGGGGGAGGCCAGGGGGGGCGGGGCCCCGTACAGTGCTGCCATGCCCTCCTTCTCTCAGCTGTTGCCACCTCTCCTGCCCTCCCCTTCAACCTGCCAACTCTCCTGCCCGCGCACTTGCAGCCAAGATCAAGCGGGCACGCGTGCCAAAGGACCGGCAGCTGTTTTGCCGCGAGGCCACCGGCGAGACGTCCCAGCACACCATCATGCAGAAAAAGAAGAACAAGAAACTCAGCAAGAAGGTTGCTCGGCTGGGGAGGACATGGCTGAAAGACCGCCACGTCATCGCTGGCGGCAAGGCCGATTCGGTTGGCTTCACCATGCGGCCGCTCAACACTGGCACGGGAGTGCAGTACTGGGAGCTGACCAACAACGGGCTCGACATGAGCCGCCTGCGGTCACCACACATGGTTTGGTACACCAAAATATGACGCACACCAGGTGCCTCCTAATCCTGGGCTCAACACGCCACCCTTGCCTGCTTGCTGCACCCTCGCCCGCGGCGTTGAGCTCCACCTCCGTTAGCCTGCCCCTGCTCTACATGCCTGTGTCACGCATCGCACCTCCCAATTTCTGCCCTTCAATCTAAAATGCATGTTTTTCACTTCCATTTCACTGTAGTTCTTTTCCGCCCTCCATGCGGCACGTTTTGCACCAACGGCCTGTAACACAGTGCAGTGACCGAACTTTTGCAGGGCATGAAAAAGTGCAGCTGGCATAGCCTGTGCTCCACGATGCAGACTTATTTAGGCTGAACAGCACGATATCACGCCCCCATTCGACCAGCGCCCACATGCCGAACGCGCCATCACGCGCCATGCTTGCGCTGCTGCCTGCTGCATTGGGTGATGTTCTTTGTTTACACGGTGGGCCAGCTGGCATAAAAAGTAATATTCAACAACAGAATTAGTATGGCAGGTGAACATCCAGTGCTTCGCAGGCGCTGGGCAGGCGTTGATGTCAGCAAGGGGCAGGTGGCGAGCCCATGTGCCATTTTGACACAGCCGAGTCCATGTGGGCGTTGTACTGCTGTACAAAGGGACGGGCAAGAGCAGCATTGAATTCATTAATGGAAATTGCAGGCAGGCAGAGGAGCAGGCAGCGGCACGGCCAGTGGCTGGTCACACACTTGATGGCGGGACAGCGGTCCATGCAGCAGCCATGCAGCATGCTAACCCGCGCCAGCCGCAGCTGCTGTGCAAAAAAATGCCACAGCCGAGGCACCTGGCCCAGCCCAGCAGCTGTCGCCTGTCTGCAGCAGACTGCCCCAACAACCCCAGCAAGACGCACTGAGGGGCACACCGTTTGGCGGCCGAGGCTGCCGCTCTCCCGCGGCGGCCTACTGTGAGGCCCGCTGCAGGCTAGGATGCGCCGGCAGCCAGGCGGTAGGCTGTGTGCGACACTGACGCGAACAGGAGGGCGGCTCCAAACACAAACAGCACCAGGCTGAGCCACGCCAGGGCGAGTGCCTGGCCGTCCGCTGGGTCTGCCGCCGCCTTGGGGCTGCCGCCGCCGGCCGCCCAGTCCGCCGCCGCCTTGGACGGCGTGCCGCCCAGCGTCACGTTGGCTGTGACTCCGCTGCGGGGCGCGCCGGAGCCCGTAACTTCCTCCTTGCGGCACTGCGCCCGCGTGAGGACCATGGCGCGGCTTTGTCAATGTGTGAACGCTGGAAACGATACGAGCTTTTGTTCGCGGCTGCAGGCGAGTTGGTGCGCGCCTGCCGCCGCTGCCGCCGCCTAGTCGCTGCGCAGCACAGCGCAGCGGCCCCTCATCCGACTGCGCTAGTGTTGCTGCAACAGCGAGGCAGAACCGCAGCAGTTGGTCTTGTGTATATTAATCGGGCTTGCATCAAAACCAAAGGCCAAATGAACTGGAGGACTGCCAGGCACGTGACTCGGGATCATGTGGCGCCAGCCGGCGGTGGAACACGGTCAACACAGGCACCCTCATCCACTCAGAGGCCTCTGCACCCTGTTTCGTCTACCGCCGTCACTGATGTGGGGCAGCAAGGCCAGCCGGGACTTGCGCCAGGACGTGGAGGAGGGGCTGGCAGATGCACTAGAGTCCCTCACACTCCGCGGCGGCGCCGCCGCCAGCAGCTCCCGTCGACCCCAGGGCACCCGCCCTGGAGGGAGGGGGGACAGCCAAGCTGCAGAGGCAGCAGGCGGTCTGAAGGCGGGTGGCAGTGCTTGGCTGGGGTTTGCGGTGCATGCCCGGCCGCCGCTCCACAGCTCGTCGCCACCAGGCCTGCCCACGTGCCTCCCCACTTGCCATTCGTCCGTGCAGATCGGTGGCTGCTGGTTTGACAGCGTGGCGGAGGCACGCGAGTATGTGAACCAGCTGAAAGAGCGGCGCCTGGACCAGCTGATCACCCCCTCAGACCCCGACTGGCCCTTCCTCTCTGCACTGCTGGCACGGCACCCGCGGGCCGGTGCGGCCGTGCAGCCCGTCCCCCGCAGCCCGCCCGTCACTGCATTCGTGGTGCGGCGCCATCGGTCGGTTCAGACGGAACTGCGCTACATAGACGGCAGAGGGGAGATCGACTTTTCGGCGCTCAAGTGCCTGCGGTGAGAAGCTGGCTGGCTGCGAGGCTTTGCTTGCTCGCAGTCGCCGTTGTGGTGGTGCCGCACGTGTGCTGGCTGCACTGCTGGCAGGTGTCCAGTGCCCTCCCTTGGGCCCCAGCTGGCGCATGCGCCTCTCGCTCCTCTGACCTTCCTCCTGCAGGGGCGACTCACTGGAGGCGGACCTCCAGCGCCGCCTGAAGAGCGCCATGGCTGAGGCGGTGGCTGACCAGCTGCACGCATTCAAGAGCAGCAAGCACAAGAGCCGGAGCAAGCGGCGCTGCGACTTGTGTGGAGCCAAGCAGGGTCTGGGAGTGGATTGCCAGCCGGGCGGGCGGCCAGCCATCGCGGCCGCCTTTCTGAGCTCCACACAGCTGACAGCCCCTGAAGAGGTGCGGCACACTGGGGGGCTGGGGTTGGTGGTGCACGCTGGGCTGCTGCAGCGCGGCCGACCGTGCAGCCCGCGTCTTACATCTACTCCCGATTGACTTGCACCCCACCCCTGCAGTTCCACTCGAACCCTGTCACGCACGCCCCCATCTTTACCCCAGCGGACCAAGAGTTTGCGGATGCGTGGCGTGCCTACTTCACCCAGCATGCCCGCCTGCGCCTGCTGTGCCAGGCCTGCCGTTCGGCTTCAGTCAGCGAGCGGGCACAGGCTGCGGCAGCGGCAGCGCAAGGCTAACCGCGCCGCAGCAGTGGTGCAGCAATGATGTCCTGGTTATCAGTGAGCTGCCGGCTCCGTGCATGCGTGCAAGGTGTGGCCAGTCTGTTTTGAGCACCCACTCTCTTTGATGTGCGCACGTCTCCCTGCCCGGTGCCTGCCGTTGTCTGCCATGCACAGGCACAGTCACACGCTTATGCTTGAACTGCTGCTCGATGTCGAAGTTGCAGCAGTGCAGAGTGGGCTCAGTGCAGTGTGGCACAGGTCATGTGTTCACAGCGCAGCGCAGCGCAGAGCCCATTCGAGTGCTGCTTATGCCGCTGCAGCAGCTTGACGGGCAACCGGGCAGCTCTACTGCGATACAACTGGCCACCCAGTGCCTTGAACTCGCGCTCTCAGGTTGCATCAAAATCAAATCGGAGACAAAAGAAGGGCGCAAAGGCCGGCGGTCACCGATGCAAGCAGACGGCTGGCGCGATGGCAGCACTCGAGCAGTTGGTGCTGCACTGTATGTGCAGCTGCACTCCAGCTGCAGCCTGCCCCAAGCCCTCGCCGCCGCAGCCGCATGCCGGATGCGCCCGCATAAGCCCTCGCGTGCCGCCGCTCATTGCCGCAGCAGCATGACCACGGCGTGGCAGGCGATGGAGCGGTTCTCCCCCAGCGAGTCCACCTTCTCGTGCGTCTTGGCCTTGATGTTCACCACGCTGCGGGCGACGAGGGGGCGGGGTGCATCCAACGGAGCGTCAGCGGTTCAATCCAACCGGTTCCTCATACCACCACTGGGGAGCACGGCGTTGTTCCAGCGCTCACCGCGCTGCGGCGAGGTGTGGTATGGCAGGGCGCAACAGGCCAGTCTGCCTGAGCAACTACCTCAAGTGCCCAGGGTTCTCTGCATTCTGCACAGGGCTCACCTGGGGTGCGCGCCCAGCATCTGGCACAGGTTGTCCCGAATCGCCTCCTTGTGCGGCGACATCTTGGGCCGCTGCAGCCGAGAAAACCAGGTGCGCACAGCGGGAGCGTTCAGTGCAGCTCGGTGCCAGCAGCAGCAGGGGCAAGCCACGGAAAACGCATCGTGAGGCAACAGAGCAGCAGCGCTGGCTACGCCCCTGCGGCGCCATGCGGCCGGTTTCCGGTGCGCCGGCGGCCTCGGCTGGCCGGCTGCCTGCCACCCTGGCCACGGCTGCACTGCACTGTTCGACTACATTGCGCCAAGGCAGTGCTGTCGCGCACGCGCCTGCGCGATGATGGTGCAGTCGATGTTGCCGATTGTGTAGCCGCGCTCCCGCATCAGCCGCACCGCCTCCTTCAGGAAGATGTCGCTGCGGGGAGGAGGGCGATTTGACAGCTTGAGTAATGAAATGCTGCCTCCTTGAGGAAGATGTGGCTGCGAGAAGGGAATGAGGGCGGGCTGATACACTGAGCCACCCAGCGTTGTTTGCTCTGATCACTAGGACTCTTGTCTGCGGAGCACCTTCGCACCGATGCCACAACTCCCGACCAACGTGTACAGACCCCGCATCATTGGCCTTGTCTGGCTGCCACCCTTAGTCTGCATCACCAGCAGGCAGCTGCCATCGTACGTCCACGCAAGCAGCAGCTAACTGCGCCAGGCCAGCCAGCAGCAGCTCACCTGCGCGCGCCCTTCCACCGCGGGTCGGTGTCGGGGAACAGCTGGCCGATGTCTGGGAGGCACAGGGCGCCTAGGATGGCATCCACCACCGTGTGCAGCAGCACATCACCGTCTGCAGACGATGGGAGTGGGCGGGACAGGGCAGGGCGGCGGCAGGGTGGAGGTAGAGTGGGAGGGCAAGAGTAGGCGCTGCCAGCAGCCCTGGTTCTAGCTGTGTTGTGATGGCAGGTTGCCCACGGCACGGTGCATTCCAGGCCGGCGGCAGCAGCGGCAGGGTGCGCCTGAGCGCCACCCACCCGAGTGCGCCACGCAGCCGCGGTCGTGCGGGATTTCAATGCCGCCGACAATGAGGGGATAGCCCGGCTCCAAGCGGTGCAGGTCCCAGCCGTGGCCCACGCGGAATGGCAGCGTGGGCGCCTCGGGCGCTGCTGCCGCCGCCGCTGCCGCCACCTGGAGGGCGCCGCGGGCGGGGCGGCCCCTGGTTTGCCGCGCCGGGGCGAAGCCGCTGCTGCTGCTGCTGGAGATGGCACGCGGAGCCTGTGGCAGGGCGAGGGGGAGAAGATAGGGCTCAGGAGGCGCGGAGTGGGTGCGGGCTGCTGCCGCTGGTTGCTTGCAGGCAGCTGCGATCGCTTGCATGGATGCATGGCTATCAATGTCGCACCCTGGCAGTGCAGGGGCGGGCCGTCGGGGCCGCCGCGGCCCGGGCTGTGGCGGTCGCGCTCATTGCTGCTCTTGCTGCGCGCTTCTGGCTTGACGATGAATCAACCACACGATGGATCGCCCGATTGTCGGCTGCAAGCCCGCCCAAAGCTTGCATGAGCCCGCATTTGCGGTGCCGCCTCGCCAGGACGCCAAAAGCTGTCGGCAAGGCCTGCTGTCGCTTTGTGAGGGACCGTGAAATCGCCTGAGCACCACTGCAGCACCTGCAGTGGCCCTCACACACTCAACATGAATCGTTCGACCTCTGCCGCGCTCCGCAGCGTCTCCCGCTGGCAGCACATAGCGGCGGCCCGAGCGCAGCACTGCAGCAGCGGCGCTCGCGCGCTCTCGGCCGTCGGGCGCACCGCCGCAACCAGGCCTCGCCTGCTCACCAGCCTGCAGCAGTCCAGGCCCTCTGCACGACGAGGCCTGGCCGTGCAGGCGAGGTCCGGAAGCATGGCTTGGCCGCTGGGTGGTCACTTCCCACCGCGCCGGCTGTGCCTGCCGCCCTCCCATGTTGCAACCCTGCCGCCGCTCCTTGCACCATCGACTCCCCGCCGCACCTGCTCCTGCAGGCGTACCAGGACGCCGCACCCAGCAGCCCCTGGCCGCGGCAGCAGGCGACCCAGCAGCCGCAGGCAGCCACGCCAAGCAGCGGCGGCGGCAATGGCGCAAGCGCGGCAGGAGCGGCGGCGGCGGGTGCAGCGCCCCAGCAGCACGCGCGGCGGCGGGTGACGGCCTACCGAGGCCTGTCGGCATCGCAGTTCCAGCACCCGCTGGACCAGCAAAACACAGCGCTGCTACGCGCGCTGCCAGGACTTGAGATGCTGGCCAGGTGCGTGCCTGCAACAGCAGCTGTGATAAAGGGGCGGTTCGGTGGCTGCCTGCACGTTTGTCCGTTCTGCACGCTGCGTGCGGGGCTGCAGGCTGTATTCCTGCCCCGCGCACTGAACATCTGGAAGAGGGGCTTGCTGACATGCTGCCGGGCTGGCGTCCTCCATGTTGCTGCAGGAACATGATGGGCCCCGTGGCCGAAAAGGTGCGGCGGAACCGGGGCACGCGCTGCGGCTGAGCTGGGCTGCATGCCGTGCTTCCCCTGGGCTGCTGCGTGCATTCCTTGGCCTGCTGATAAAGGGCAGGTCAAAAGGCTGCCACCAGCTGCTGCCTGCCTGTCCTGCCCAGGCGCTGCTAGACTCGACACCAGCTGATGCATTCCCCTTGCCCAGGTGCTGCTGCTGGAGAACATCGGCACGAGCGTCAAGGTGGGGCCCAACCAGCTGCCCACGCTGCACCACCTGCTGACCGAGGCGGCCGCCATCCTGGGCATGGAGGCGCCAGACCTGTACGTCCGCCAGGTGGGCATGTTTTATGCTTCTCGTGCCTGGATCGGAAGCGCTCGGCCAGGTGGCCTTGCGGACTGTCCGCTTGCGTTGCTGCATGGGCAGTTTGTCTTGCTGTGCTGCCCTGCATCAGCTGCTGAAAAACACGTTCTCTGTGTATCTACCGTTTCCTGCGCTCCATATTCAGCTCCTGTCCCCCCACCCCGCCCCTCTTGAGAGCAGAACCCGCTGCCAAACGCATACACGCTGGCGATTGCGGGGCGCAAGCCCTTCATTGTGCTGCACACCGCGCTGCTGGACCTGCTGACACCCGCCGAGGTGCAGGTGGGTGCTCTTGCCCACTGCCTGCATGAATTGATGCCAGCACCATCAGCTAGTGGTTTTAAGGGGGTCCGCTGCTGGGTAGCTAGGCCCTGTGGGGCCGCGGGTGAGGAGACTTGAGCAGTGGGCGGCTTGCCTGCGGCTGGCTGCTGCGCGCATGCGGTCCGTGCCACAGCTGCTGGCCTTGCCCTATCATGTGCTGTGGATGGCGCATGCTCGCCCGTGCTGAGCTGTGAGCTCGTGATGATGCATGCCTGCTGAGTATGAACAACCTTGCGTGCTGAGTATGTTTATGCTCACCTTCCACCTTGCAGGCTGTGCTTGCGCATGAGCTGGGCCACCTGAAGTGCGACCACGGTGAGCTGCACTGCCGCCGCTAGAGCAGGCTGTGCTGAAGTTTGGTGTGGGGCATTGCCATTTTGGTGGAGGGGGCCACCTGAAGCGCAACCACGGTAAGCTTCTGTGTTGCTGCTGCTGCTGCTGCTACTGCGCCTGCTGCTGCTGCGCCTGCTGCCGCTGCTGCCGCTGCTGCCGCTGCAGTGTGCTGGGTGGCTGAGTTATGTGGGTCAGTGTGTCGCTGTCGCTGTGGGTCGTCCTGAATTGGCCTCCCTGCTGCACGCTCATCTGCTTGCAGGCGTGTGGCTGACCGCCGCCAACGTGCTCGCGCTCGGCACCGTGTCGCTGCTGCCGATTGTCAGTTCCGCGGTTGAGGAAGGCCTGCTGCGCTGGCTGCGGGCCGCGGAGCTGACCTGCGACCGAGCCGCGCTGCTGGTGGCACAGGTGCGGCCAGCAGAGCCTGTTTGGAGCTTGGTTAATGCAAGCTGAGCGTTGCTGGTGCCACCACCGACCTGCAACCGAGCGTTCTACTGCGTGGATCATTGCCTGCTCGCCCTCACAAGTACCGACCTCCATCCCCTTGCCCCCTTCTTTGGCCCCATTCACAAGCAGGACCCCAAGGTGGTGATTTCGGTGCTGATGAAGCTGGCGGGCGGCTCCCCTTCGTTTGCGGGAGAGCTCAACATCGACGCCTTCCTGGAGCAGGTGTGCTGGCTGGGGGAATGTCTGCTATTGAACTTTTTGCTCTGCTAGATGGGTTGGGGCTGTGTTGCCGGGTGGGAGCTCAGCGGCATGGTTGTTGCTTGCAGGTGAGTGGGCTGAGCCGCGGCTGCCTGCCCACAATGCGTTGCCAGGGCCGCGGTCACCCACACTGCATTGCTAGAGCTTTGCAAAGGGCCAGGAACCTTACACCGTGCCACTTTTGGCTGCTATGTCTGCAGGCACGCAGCTACGATGAGGCGACCAACAGCCCTGTGGGCTGGTACCTCCGGTGAGCACTTTCTTTCTTGAGTTTCTTTCTTCAGCAAGCGCTGGTGCAGGGCTGCCGCGTTGCTAGAGCTCCGCCCCTGCTGGCCTGAACGTGCTGCTCCCGCAAATGGTTGCCAAGCCTTCGTGTGCCCTGGTGGAAGCGCCCGGGGTGCACCCTGCCCTGTCTGGGCACAGACACATGGAGCCAACCTAACCCACTCCTCCCTGCCGCCTCCCCTGCCTCCCTCCCCTGCCCTGCTGCAGCAACGCGCAGACGCGGGCGCTGAGCCACCCGCTGCCGGTGCTGCGGGCCCGGGAAGTGGACCGCTGGGCGCACTCCCAGCAGTACCAGGCACTGGTGGCCACCAACCTGCCCCGCGACAGCAGCAGCAGCGGCAGCATGGCCGGCAGCGCGGCAGCACGGTGAGGTGAGCTGTGCCGACGCTATGAATGGCCTCCTCCGGTCCTGCTGCCCCAGCGCATCATGTATTCTGTGTATTTTACACGTGCAATTTGACTCGGCAGATTTTCTGGTCAGCTCAACGTGTCAGTGAAGTTTTTTGGTTGGAATCTCTTGGCATCGAAACAGGCTGTAAATAACATACAGAGGCAACCGCCGGCACAGTGGTACAAAACTACGGCACAGCTGTATGGTACATGACCGCCAATTGGCCTTTGGTCATTCAGAAGCGGCCGGCGGGATATGCGCAACAGAGAGGGTACAGAGACCGTGAATGTCCAGCATACAATGCGAGGTGGTCTCAGCTAACAAGACCTCAAAACTAGTGGTGCATTTATCCATGAAGTGGAGTTGCAAGTGATGGCTCAGCGACAGTACTACACTACTCTTGCCATTGGGCCGCGAAACATCTCACTGCCAGGCCGACAGCGGCGCCGCAGCCAGTGCAGCAATGCGCAGCAGCACTTCGTGCGGCAAGCTTGCCAGCAGCGCGGCTGCCGCAGGGGCTGCTGCAGGCGCCTCAGGTTGATGCTGCTCTGACGCAAGTGCTCCCGCCACTGCTGCTGCATGCACGATCTGCTGCCGCCCTCGCAGGGCGCAGCACAGCAGCGTCCGGACGGCTTGGCGGTACTTGGGTGGCCAGCGTTGAAACAAGCACGGGCCAGGGCAGGCCTGCACGCAAAAAGCAGGAGGAGGGGAGGCGTGGCAGGCTGCCTGTGTCGGCAGCTGCAGGCGCTTGCTGCATTGCAAGGGCATGCTTGCAGGTGGTGGGCGGGAAGTGCAATGCAAGCCTGCTGGGCACACGGCTGTGAACCTTCTTGAGCCAACCAAGCCGGCCTAGCTTGTGGCGGCCCACCACCATACACTTGCCTGCGACCCCGCCAGTAGCGCCGACATGCCATCCCTTGCATGGCTGGCGCAGTAGAGCAGCAGGGCGTCAAACGCCTGGGGCCGGACGCCGGCGCCTGCCGCCAGCAGGGCTGCCGCCACAGCTGTGTGGCCCAGGGCCACAGCCACTTCGAGCGCCGAGGCGCCGTGAAAGCGTGCGTAGAAGCGGCTGGGCTTTTTGGCCTCTGTCAGCTCGAGGCCGGCGGCTTGCAGCAGCAGGTGCAATGGGTACTTGTTGTACCAGTCCAGCTGGGCGTCCAGCAGGGCCTGGTGGGGTTTGATGCGTGGTGGGTGGGGTGGGGGATGGCGCTCAGTTGAGGACTGTGCATCACCTTCCGGCGGCTGAGTGAGCAGCGATGTGCATAGCTGAGAGGCCATGATCTACCAATTCCACTGCTGCATCATCAGCGCCTGCCACAGGTGATGTCCGACGAACAAGCCATCCCAGGGCAGGCGTGCAAGGCGCCCACCTGCGGGGCGCCGGCGGCAGCAGCGGCGACGGTGGCGGCTGGAGCACCGGCCATCGCCAGGGCGTGCAGGGCCGTGAGCTGGTTGGGTGCAGTGGTGCAGACTGCGCCATCTGCTGGCAGCGAGCAGCGGCAGACGCCTGGCGGGGGCTGCCAGGGCTCCCCGCTCAGGCACGCCTGCACGGCGGCCAAGCAGGCTGTCGGCATCGCGTGCCGACTGTAATGCGCAGCTGCAAGCGGGGATTCGCCCAGCGAATTTGCCCAGCGCTCGCAGCAGGCAGCAATGAGGCCCCAGCGGGGCCCTGCCCAGCCGTCCTTCTCGCACACTGCAGGGGACGTAGGGATCAGGGTCTCTCTCGATCATCGACTGAGCGGCTGCTCTGCACCACGAGCGAGCAGTCCTCTGTTCTTCTCACGCTTCACACGACCTCACTGCCGGACCCACAGGGGCAGCAGTGTTGCATTTTAAGCAGGTGGGGATGGCCGCTGCGCCCTGGCACGCGCCTGCAGGCTGCGGCCACATGGGGCGCTGCAGACGCGGCTGCTGCCCGCCAGCTGGCTGCGCCATTCCATCCGGCATCACTGCCAGGGTGCCATGGCGGCTGGGCAGCGCGCGGGACGGCGGGTGCGACCTCCCGCCGCCCCCTGCTGCCACGTGCGCATCCCCGCCAACCTGAACCCGCATCTGCAACCCCTTCTTGCAGATTATTCATACCCACAACACCAGTCATGAGCACCCCTGAGAGCAACGGCCGTGGCGCACCCCCCGCAACGGCGCCGATGGCCGTGCCCACCCCGGCCGCACCGCCGTCCGACGGCGTGGCGGCGACGGCCGGTGCCACCCCTGGCCGCTCCCCGCGCCCGTCGGGCCTCCCTCCGCCCTCCCCAGCCCCGGGCTCCCTGCCACGCGGCTCCGGTCGGCGCAGCATGGATGCCGGCAACAGCCGCCGCAGCACCGACGGCGGGCGCCGCTCAATTGACGGCGGCCGCCGCGGGCGGCACACGGTTGAAGTTCCGGAGGGGGCAGAGCGGCACGAGGGCCTGGTGGTGTCCCGCCAGGAAAAGGTGCGCTGCTGGTCAAGCTTCTGGTCAGCTGCCGCAGTCCTGTAATGTCATGCGTGTCAGTGCTGCGCACTGCATGGCAGCCTGAGTGGCGAGCGTCAAGTGAAGGCGTGCGGTTTCTGCAAGGCTGGCGGCCTTGTGTCGCCAAACATGCTTGGCTTTGCCTGCTCACCTCTGCTGCTGCTCCGCACTCGCTGTGTGCAGTTTGGATTCATCAAGTGCAGCACCCACGAGGGTCGCTACTTTTTCCATGTGAACGACACCGATGGCCAGGCAGCCTACGGCTCCACCGTCAGGTGGGCCTTTGTTTGCAGGGCAGCTGCTCCTGTGTGCTCAAAAACGTCCGGGTTTGGGATGCTCGTGTGCATGCTGCTGCTGCTGCTGCGCCATGCAGATCTCGGTGCGTGTGCCGCCGCCGCCGTGCCGCGGCAGCACGCTCACGTGTTGCCCTTCCCTGCCCACTCCTGGTCTCCAATCGCCTGCAGCTTTGTGATTGCCAAGGACCTGACCACCGGCAAGGACGTGGCGTATGCTGTGCGCACGCTGGCCCCGCCAGCTGGCGGTCCCGCCGCCGGTACCTTCACCCCCGGCCACAGCTCCGCTGGACCCGCCAGCCGCTCCTCCACTCCAGACCGCTTCGCCTCGATTCAGGCCAGCGGCTTTTTCCGCACCGGCAGCAGCGACGGCGTGGCGGCAGTGGCGGCGGCTGGCGAGGCGGCGGCTGCCGCCGGCGAGGCGCCTGCAGCTGCCGAGGGCGGTTCGGCGGCGGCGCGCCTGCAGGGCCAGGGGCAGCAGGCCACCCACCGCTCGCCGCATGTGCAGCAGGGCGGGTTTGAGGGGCAGCAGGGCCAGCAGTTTGGCCGGGCCGCCTACGAGCACTTTGGGCAGCACCGCCAGCCCTCCCCCGCCACCCAGCGCGACTGGCGCCTGCCGGCCCGCGAGGCAGCTTTTGCGGCGGCCCAAGCGGAGCGCGCAGCAGGCGGCGGCGCCCCAGGCGAGGGCATTGGGCGCCGGCACAGCGGCGCGGGGCTGCCAAGCACCGGCCCGTCCCCAGCGGCGTCGGTGGGAGGCAGCGAGGTTGCTGTGCCTGCTGTGCCGGCACCCATGGCACGCTACCGCGGCACCGTTGCCCAGGTGTGCTTAGTGGCTTGCTGGCTGGCTGGCTTGTTTGCTTGCTTGCATGCGGGTTTGCAAAGGCACCCTGCTAGGCGCATTGTACACTCCCAGCTTGCCTATAGCAGCCTGAGCAAGAGAGCATGGGCGGCAGCACCAGCAATTGTAGCTTGTGGCTACCTTGGCTAGCTGGCATGCACCCATATCAGCTTGCCTGCTCCTCTCTGCCGCACAGGTGGCGCGCGCTGGGCGGCAGCACCAGCAGGACGATGGACTGCTGCTGTATATTGACGAGAATGGGCAGCAGGCGCAGGCGCGGTACGGCAACTGGCGCCTCGCGGGTGAGAGCTGCGGGGGGATGCGGGAGGGCGGCCAGCTGCTGGCTGGGCTGCGGTTCATGGTCGTGTGTGTGGCGCGTGCCACTGCCTTGCAGCTTGGGCAGCCTGACTCTGCTGTAGAGTGCACGCACCGGTTGGGACTGATGTCGCGCAGCTTGCACTGTTGGGAGCCTGAGCTTGAGCTGTTGCACCCACGTTTGGCCACGTCCTGCACCTGCAGGCGGCACTCACCGCCTGGAGCCCGGAGACTTGGTGGTGTTTGCACTGTGCTGTGTGGCCATAACTCCAGTGCCTATTTTCCGGCCATGTTTATGCAGACGGCACCCACCGCCTGGAGCCGGGAGACGTGGTTGAGTTTGCGGTTGAGGCGTACCCGGGGGCGGGGACGGGCCACCGCAAGGCCGCCGCCGAAGTGCGCTTCCTGTCCAAGGTGCGTTGGTACATCAGTTGAATTGGAAGGATTAGTGGCTGTTCCAACGTTTCTGTAGTGCGCTGGCCGCCGCCGAAGTGCGCTTCCTGTCCAAGGTGCGCAGTGGGAGATGCACTGACAGAATTTTTTCACCTGCTGTGGGAGCAGGTGGCCCGCGAGGCCGGTGCTTTGCTTCGGCCAAGGCAGGCCTGATGGCTTGGAGAGCCGCAACATTGGCACACATTGTGTCCGTCTCATCTGACCGCTTCCCACTGTTTGCACTGCCCAATCTCGCAGGGCATTGTGCACAGCCCCTCCCTGGAGGCCCTGGCCGCCGCAGCGGAGCAGGCGGAGCAGGCGGGCATTGTGCCGGGTGTGGGTGACCCGCTGCGCGGCCGCCAGCTGGGCCGCATCGCGCTGCTGAAGAAGGAGTTTGGGTTCATCCGCCAGGCAAGCTTGGTGCTGTTGGACAGTAGTGGTAGAGTGTGCGCTTGGGGAGTTGGCATCGCCCTGCTGAAGAAGGTGTTGGGTTCATCCGCCAGGCCAGGCTGTGTGTGTGCCCATCCGCGGGTGTGCTGAAGTGGGCATGGGTAGTGACCAGTTACCCTTCCTCCAGATCTAGCAAGAAAGCTCATCAATCGTTTCAATCATGTTCTGCCGCGCCTGCAGATGGAGCGCCCGGGCGACATGTTCTTCCACTTCTCCCAGCTGGAGGGCTGGAGCGCCGAAGACGTCAAGGTTGGCGATGATGTGGAGTACACCATCCGGCGCGACCGCAACGACCCCAATAAGCTGTCGGCGGTGCAGGCAAGCTTGGATGTTGAGCCGGGTGCAGCGCAGGGAAGTGGCTGGCGGCCACGTTCGCGGCTGCTCGGAGTTGGCTGTTGTCACCCTGCGGCGCGCACGTACTTAGGCATGCCTGAAGCGATCGCATTCCCTTGAGCATGCCTCAACGCATCATCCTTGATGTGAACTTGCCATCTTGCTGCAGATCCGGCGTGCCCCACCCGGCTCGGTGGTGTTTGAGGTGGTTGGCGAGGAGCTGGTGCGCGGCGTGGTGCTGGAGCGGCCCGCCATGGGCAAGCAGGTGGGCTGGGCTGGAGGGAATTTAACTGCTGCTGGCTCTGTCTGGGCACACACAATGCGCGGCGTGGTGATGGAGCGGCCCGCCATGGGAAGGCAGGTGCGGCGAGGCGCTTTTTCCCCCTAACCACAGGCTGCCTCGCATGCACAGGCACAAGCCCAGCCGCTGTGCACCCGTCGTCTCTCATGAGCCGGGCACTTACCCTGAACCCACTGCTCGCGCCTCTGCTGCATCTTTCATACGTGCAGTATGGTGCCACCAGTGCAGGCCAGCTGCTGTGCATGCTGCGCCCCTCCCGCTCGAGCTAAGTATCCACCCCATTACGCTCGTCATTCCCCTGCTCCGTTGCAGTACGGCGCAACTAGCGGCCTGCTAGAGTACACTCCTGCTGGCGTCAGCCAGCCAGAGGTGCCGGGCCTGCCGCCCGGCCTGGTCCCCGCCCCCGCGCGCCTGCCCTTCATGCAGCAGGACGTGCAGCAGGGCAGCGGCAGCCTGCGGCCGGGAGACCACGTCACCTTCCGCATCGCCACCAACCTGCAGGTGATTGTTGCTACCTGGCAGGTGGATTGGCTATGTGGATTGGCTGTCACGCTGCTGCTGCTGCTGCCGCCGGTGCTGCTGCTGCTGCCGCCGCTGCTGCTGCTTCTGCCGCCGCTGCTGCTGCTGCTGCAGCCGCTGCTGCTGCTGCTGCCGCTGCTGTTGCTGCTGCTGCATGGTAGCCGGTGGAGCCTCGCATGAAGGTGCGATGCCTGCTGGGCTGCGGCGTGCCATCCTGCTTACCTACCACCTCTCAATCGCGCAGGCTGCCAAGGCCGCCGCGCTGGCCACCGTGCCGGGCGCTGCCCAGTACGCGGGCAAGCGAGCGGTGGAGGTGGCCATGGTCCGCTACGCGGGCGTGGTGGCGCAGGTGCGAGCAACAAGTGATGGGTGTTCGAGAAAAGTGATGGTTGCTCAACAAGTGGTTGTTGTTGTGCTGGGTGTGTGCGTCTTGCACTGCATCGTATCGCGTGTGCAGCTCCTGCTTGTGACTGCTCTGGGCAGAGCCTACAAGCCACGCCCTGCTGGTTTAGACGCTGAGGTGCAGCAGCCTTTTGAGTGCCGGCTGTCCCTAGCAAAGAGCGCCGCTGCCTCACTTGCCCTGCCTGCCCCGCAGGTGAACAAGGAGCGCCAGTTTGGCTTCGTTCTGTACGGAGAGGACCAGCTGCTGCCCTCTGTGCCCACCCCAGTGGCTAGCACCGCCTCTGGCGAGGGTGCGGCCGGGGAGGCGGCGATTAATGGCGACGCGCCAGCTGCCCCGGCCCAGGAGAGCAGCGGCGCAGCAGGAGAGGCCAAGGAGGGCGCACCGGCGGCGGAGGGCAGCGGCGAGGGTGCCGGGGAGGCTGCGCCTGCTGCGCCTGCTGCGCCTGCTGGCCCGCCGGCAAAGCGCACCCGCATCTTCTTCCACTTCAAGGAGGTGGGTGCTGCAGTAAGGGCTTTAGCATTTGGTTTCCGTTGGTGGTGGAGACACCCCGTATGCTTGGCCCTGCCGACCCATGCTCAGCCGGCCTGCCGCGCTCTTCGGGGCTGCATGCCTGCACCCACGCAGTCGTCTCCCCGCTGCTCTCAGCGGTGTGCCCCACAGCACCCACATGCGCGCCTCAGCACCCACACATGCACGACAGCACCCACACCCACCTCTTCTCGCACTCTGCGCCCGCAGGTGGCCGGCCAGTACATCCTGAAGCAGCCTCATCCCACATTGCTCTCGTCCGCCCATCTACGCACCCACACTTGCGCACATTACCCACAACAAACCCTCCCACCCTCTCCCGCTCTGCGCCCCCAGGTGGCGGGCCAGTACATCCTGAAGCAGGGCGACGAGGTGGCCTTTGTGCTGCACACCAACCTGAAGAGCGGGGAGCTGAACGCGCAGCGCGTGCGGCGCACCAAGGAGGCGCCGGAGCCGCCGCCGGCCCCCGGTGAGTCTGGATGGCAAGGGGGCAAGCTGGCGAGTGGTCGCTGGCTGTAGTATGGTGTTTGCCGGCTGTGGTATGATGCTCCATTATCACAAACTATAGGCATGTCTTTTCCAACTGCATGCAAGCAGCCGGCGGTGCAAGCCTGAGCGCTGACTTGAGTGCCGCCGCCGCCGCCGCGCTGCCTGCCTGCTGCAGAGCCGGCGCCGCGCCCCGCCCCTGTGCCCGCCGTCAACCCCAATCGGAACAAGTACAGCGGAAACCTGGCCAGCGGCACGTACAAGCAGCCCAAGATTGCAAAGGGGCCAGGTGCGGCGCCTGGGGACAGCTGGAGGGCAGCAGGTTGGCAAGGACGCAAGAACGAAGGAAGCGAGAACGCGCCACTCGCAAGGCAGCAGCCAGCTGCGGACTGGCGCTCCCACCCACGGCCTGCGTGCCTGCTGGTGACAATGTCGTGTTTCATGGTTTCATGCTCCACACCTCGCTCACCCTCAGCCCCAACCCCTGCCCCTGCCGCCCTGCAGACGGCACCCGCGGCTTTGAGCTGCCGCGGCCCAATGCTGTCATGCCGCCGCTGCCCAGCCTGGAGCCCAAGCCTGAGCCAGAGGCTGAGGTTGAGGAGGCCGCAACCGCTGAGGTGGCCGCTGCAGCTGAGGAAGCTGCCGCCGCCGCTCCTGCAGCTGAGCCCGCAGCAGCGGCACCGGCTGCGGCGCCGGCAGCTGCGCCGGCCCCTGTGCCGGAGGCTGCCGCGGCGCACCCGCCGCCCGCCAAGCACCACAGCGGCGTGCACCTGGTGCACCACGGCCCTCACCCCGCGCTGCCCAGCGCGGCGGTGGCTGTGCCGGTGCGTGTGACAGGCGGCAGCGGGCCGCCATCGCGTGGCATATCGCCTGCCGGCCGCCTGGTGTCGCCCACGGCGGCGGCGGCAGCGGCGGGGGGCTTGGGTGGTGCACCCTCGTCCCTGGGTGCTTCCCAGAGCGCCGCTGGGGAGGCGACCTCGCCTAGCTGGCAGGGCGGCACCCCATTCTCGGCTCTGGCAGCCATGACCCTGGCAGACGCCACAGTTGTGGAACAGGGGCTGGAGAGCATGCAGAGCGGCGGCGGCCTGCACACCGGCCTCAGCGCCGAGGCCACCGCCTTTGTGCCGCGCGTGCACAGCAGCAGCAGCATGGACAAGCACGCTGCTGTGGCCGCTGCTGCGCCTGCTGAGCCCGCTGCGGAGGACCAGCCGCAGCAGGAGTGAGCGGCCTAGGAAGGGCGGCGGTGCGGCCTGAGCGGGGGCTAAGCCCCTCGGATCAGAGCCGCCGCCCTGCAATGGCAGCAGCAGCGCGGCACGCCGGCTGCCTGCTGCACCCATGAGAGTGATACAGACAAATTGGATCCAGCCTGGCGATTGATTCCCGCTCTGTCTTGAGCTACAACATTCCCAGTCTTGCTTGTTTTTCCCGCTGTCGTTTCCCTTTGCTGATTAGCCCGGCTAGTGACCTGCTCGGTCGTGCTGAGATTCTGTAACGCTAGGCAGACAGCGGCAAGGCGGAACAATAAGAAAGGGGTGATCAAGAAGCCCTGGGTGACAACGTGTTCCTCGTGACAATTCAATCCAGCAGAAGCAGAGCATCTGATCCACTTGCTGATGGCATTGCAATGCCTGGCTTGCCCGCTGGCCTGCGCGACACAGGCGACCGCCGCCGCTGCGGTCCATCATCAGGTCCACACGTCTCCGGCCCTGCCAGTCATCGTCGCCATTGCCACCCAATGCTGTCTGCTGCGCAGTGCAGGCTGCGGCCGTCTCAAGCCGGCGCTCGGCCCAGCTTGGCCGCGCGGGCTGCCCAGCGGCCTCTGCAACCTCGCGGTTGTACGGAGCTAACGATCGTGGCGGAGTGAGGCCCCGCGCCGCACCAGGCTGCGCTGCTCACTCTGGCCCTGCTTGCGACTGGCTTGCTCCACCGTCTGATCGCCTTCACTGCGGTGTTGCAGGAGCGGGCCGTCCGACGGCAGCCGGCAAGGTCGGAGCGGCGCTGCTAGCCGCCAGGGCGGGCCGCGACGGAGCGGCGGCGGCGGCGGTGGCGAGTGGCAGGTGAGGCAGTGCGCAATGCTTCCCAGGGAGTGTTTGCATATGTTGGCACCACACTGCAAGGTGTGATCAACTGAAGCAATCAGGCGCTGGGATGTTCAGACAGACGGCAACCATGTATCTGCGCTTCTTTCAGGCTGGGCCACGAGGCGATGGCAGCAGCGCTCGAGGCCGGCGCAGCAGCGGCGACAGCAGCAGCAGCAGGCACAGAAGCGACAGCAGCAGGGACAGTAACAGCCTCAGCAGGAGCAGCAACAGCCGCAGCAGAAGCAACAGCCGCAGCAGAAGCAACAGCCCGCCAGGCAGCAAAATCAGCCGGCCTGGCGAGCAGCAGCAGGGACAGCGGCAGCGGCCACGTGTCGACCTCGCGCCCCTGATGGCTGCCCTGGACAGCTGCCGCAGCTGCTCAGCCGTGCTGCGGCAGGTGCAGGAGGCAGATGCGGCAGCGGGGCAGCAGGGTGTGCACGTCTTTGTGGTGTCCAAAGCGCTGGACACCATGAAGAAGAAGGCGGCGCACGAGGGCGGCAGCGCAGCCGACCGGCAGGCAGTAGGGCAGCTGCTGCAGCTGGCCACAGAGCGGTTTGGCAGCTTCAGCGTTCGGCAGCTCACCGCATTTGTGCGCTGCGCAGCTGCCTTCCCAGGCGTGCTGCAGCCGCAGCAACTGAACGCCTGGCAGACGGCCGTGCAGCTGCACTCGCTGTCGGATGCCGCTGCCCAGGGTGTGAGCAACATGCTGCTGGCGCTGGGCACGCTGGCAGAGTCAGATGAACGACTGGCAGCAGCAGTCAGCCAGCCGCTGGCAGTGCGGCTGGTGCAGCATGCAGTACGGCTGGCATCAGCTGGCAAGCTGGGGCCGCTTCAATCGGTCGGCAACACGCTGTATGGGGCGATGCTGCTGGGGCTGCGGCCGACGGCAGCGCAGGCGCAGCACCTGTTCAGCGCAGTGCAACAAGCGCTGGAACAGCCGCCACACAGGGATGACCACAAGGCTGCCAGCCAAATCCTGCTGGCCTGCGCTCAGCTGAGCGACGTACCAGTACTGGCGGGCGAAGCACCAAAACCGGACCAGGATCCCTTCCACCGCTTCTATCCCGGTGCCCGCCTGGCAGATGCCCTGCTGCACCGGGCCTTAAGAACAGGGCTGGACGCCCAATCAACAACCCTGCTGTTGTATGCATGCGGGCGCCTCCGCCACATGCCGCCGCGAGATTCGCGCTGCTGGCAGGTGGGTGCCTTTCAACCGATGCACCGCTGCTTTGGTCCAAGCTTGTGAGCGCTGAAGGCCAACATGCGTGGCACTGTTTGCGTGTATGCTGTGTGAAAGCAGCCAAGCAACTCTACCGACTGATCTGAGCCACGTGGTGGCGCATGGCCAATGTCGGCAGTGCTGCCCTCCAATATTGGTTGCAGCATTCAAGCGCTATGCACATGACATGACACCGGCCCGTGCCAGTGCATGGCTGGTAAGCCGTATGCTGTGCTGCAGCTGGCCAGAGCTGCTCTGGGATTGCTTGTTTGCGGCTTGCCTCCCACACACCAGTATGTCCGCTCTGCAGGTTGGCTGCGCACAGCTGGGTGTGGCCCCGCCTGCGGCAACAATTGAGGCATGCCTGGCGACTCTTGAGCGGCAAGCCGGCAGCGCCCGTCCGGCTGCAAACATCACCTGGGCGCTGGCAGTGCTGGAGGTGCGTCGGGCTTGCTGGTGCGCGGTTTTCATACATGATGCCACAGTTGCCTGATTGTCATCTTGGTGCTTCCCAGCTCCCGTAAAGGCAACCATGTTCTGCTCTCTTGCTTCACCCTCCCTGCCCGGCTGCAGGCATGTGAACTGCCCATGTGGGAGCGGCTGGTGGCAGTGGCAGCACAGGAGGGTGCCGCACTGGCTGACGTGGCGTTTGTGCAGTTTGCCCAAGCACACCTCCTCATGCAACTGCAGTATGGGGACGCTGTGCCCTGCCCACCCCAGCTGCTGCAGCGCAGCCAGGCAGCGTGGCAGGCTCAGCTGCAAGCCGAGCAGCAGAAGCATCAGCAGCTGCAGGGGAAGACAGTTAGCCAGTTTGAGGGGCTAATCGCAACTGCAGTGGCGGAGCTGGCGGGCAGCTATGCGGTGATGACCAGCCACATCGTGCGCAGCGGGCGTGGCCAGCCGCTGCTGCAGGCAGATGCGGCCCTGCCGCAGCTGCGCATTGCAGTGGAGGCGGACGGCCCCTCACACTTCATTCGCAATTGGACAGGGAAGGACGGCCAGCCACTGCGTAACGGCCCCACGCGTGCACGCAACCGGCTGCTTCGGCACCACGGCTGGCACGTGGTGGGCGTGCCCTACTGGGTGTTTGACGCTGCACTTGGTACCAGTGCTCCGCACGCGGCCCTGGTCGCCCACCTGCAGCAGCACACCGACCTTGCGTCTGCGATAGCCGAACGGGCATCAGCTGTTGTTGCTGGCATTGCGTGAGGTGCTTCCCTGTTGCACCTCAGTGCCGCTTGGTCGTGCTGGCTACCTCTTCCTATTGCCATGCCAGTCTGTCGGGCCGTGCTGCTTCCCGCTGCATGTCCCTCCTCTTGAACTCATTGGCACCAAACATGCTCCTGATCTTGCAACAGTAAATCCGACAGCGCATCACGCGGCCTTTAGTCCAGAGAGTAAAACATGCAAGGCACATGCATGGCAAGGGGCGGCCCATGCCACAGCTGCCGTTTCTGCCCCTCACTCGCGCTGCCGCAGCTTCACGCCGACTGTGTCGCCGCCGGCGGCGCGCCGGAGGTGCATGAGCGCGATGGGCACGTCACGCCACGCTCGCTTGCTTTCCTCCCACGTGGGCACCCGCACCTCTGCCGCCTCCTCCACCAAAAACTCGCCGCTCTCCTCACAGAGGATGTCAAGGAAGCACTCCCTGCATTGACGAGTGGTGACATTTTGGGTGACAGCATCAGCAGCGTTCCCTGTATGACCGTTTGCATATGCCTGATGGTTGGTGGTGACGGACACACGAGGGCAGGCGCACACAGCTGAGCATGCCGACCCTGCGCCAAATGCCGGCTAATCGTCCTGCTGCACAAAGGTTTAAGGCAGCAGCAGCGCTGGCGCTAGCCAGCAGGCAGTGCAGACGCACCTGTTGTGCCGCGCTCGGTCGGGCGGGTCTGCCAGCAGCAGGCGGCTACCGCTGTGGCGCTTGAGCAGCTTGGGGGCCACCTCCGCCACAGGCTGCGGGTGAGGGGAAGGTAGGGGGGACAGAGGAACGGCTCGGAACGGCACAGCGCCAGCCTGCACCTGTTCAGATAACCACACTGGTCATGTGCAGTGCCGTGCCATGCCTGCGCCCAGGGGCAAGTGCGGCGGCAGCATGGCAGGCTTGAGCTGCGGCCAACCGTTCCAGCCATGTATGTATCAAGCAGAACACACTGGCACTCCCTAAGACCGCCGCACCTGAACGGAAAAGCTCTCGTACAAGCAGTCGCACACCAGCATCACATCATGGGGCGCAATTGTCACCGGCTGGCTCCAATCGAACACTTCCGCCCGCACCACGCCGCTTGGCGGCGGCAGGGCTGCTGCTGCTGTGCCTGCAGCTGCTGTCTCTGCTGCTGCTGCTGCTGCTGCTGCTGCTGCTGCTGCTGGGGAGGGCAGCCCTGTACCGTTGCCGCTAGTGCCGTCGCTGCTGCTGCTGCTGCTGCCGGGCCCTGCTGCTTGCGGCTGCGCTCGTTGCACTTGCAGCTGCTGCTGGTGCTGCTGCAACCGCTGCACATCCTCTGCAGGCAGATACTGCAGCAACTGATCTACGCTGGGCGCCTGCACGACGCTGCTGCTGCTGCTGCTTGGCTCTGCCGCTGCAACCGCCAGGCCATTAATTTCGGCATTGACCAGCGCACACTGCAGCGCGAGCGGCTCACGATCGAGCAGCACCACCTCTGCAGCGCCTGCAGGAGAAGAACAGCACATAGAGACGCAGAAAGTGGTGAGCAGGGACCACAAACCACGCAGCAGCAATGCATTTGACGACACCTTGTTTCACACCACGCCGCCACTCTTCTCTAGCTCATGCTGCTCACCCTAAGCCCAGTCGCACCTGCCACGGCGGCCGCCAGCCCCGCCAGCCCGAGGCCGCAGCCCAGCTCGCACACTTGCTGGCGGGCCACCAGGTGGGGGCGGCCCAGCAGCTCAGCGGACATGGCCAGGGCCGAGGGCCAGGGCTCACACCTGTGAAGAATGGTGACATCCGAGTCAGTAGGCTCCTGTACCAAGAATGCAGGTAACAAGCAGGGCATATCACCATCTGCTGCGCAATGACGTGCAAAGCGTTTTGCACAGACGCAGCAGCCCAAATGCATTGCCATGACAGGCTTGGGGCCACATGAACCAACGATTCACAGCAGCGGCCACAGCAGGGCAGCGCAGGCAGCACAAGCGCACCAATATGGATCGCGGTCTGCCTGCCCAGCTGCAATGTACATTTCCATCACTGCAACCAAAAAGGGTGGATGCACGCCCGCCTTGTGAAAGCAGTGCAGAGGACGCTGGGAAGCAGGGGCTGTGCTGCGATGGGCTTGACGACACAGAACAACCGCCACGAGAGACGTTCGTCCGCATCACAAGTGCAGTGCACCCACCTGCATCGATGTCGGGCACCAGCAGCAGGAAGGTGCAGCCCGCCACCGTGACGGAGCGCAGCGCAATGGGGATGTCGGCTCCCAGGCGCAGGCGCGAGGGGTGTGGCACAGGTGGCTCGCCCTCTGCCGCCGCCGCCGCCCGCTCGGCTGCCGCCGCTGCCGCATGTGGCTGCACTGCTGCTGGTGCTGCATGCCTTCGACTCCTGTGCACTTGCTGGCGGCTGCTGGTGCGCCAGGAGGCCGTCCTGTGGCCAAACGCTCGTGGTGCCCAGCAGCCACGCTCCCAGCGGGCTCCCACGCCCGTCACAGGCAACATGAAACTCATTGTGTCTTCATTTAATATGCTTGCAGGCGAAAAGACGCTGGACAGGGCGTGCATTAGGGCAGCACGCAGCATCTTGAAAACACGCACTCTAGCACGCCTGCGAGGTGCAGGCAGTCGTCGTCCGTGATCAAGGGCGTTTGCGGCCACAGAGCCAGGGCAGGGGCGAGCGGCAGGGCTTTGGAGCAGACTTGAGCGCGCCCTCACGGGGCACCCGGGCGCCTGGCATTCCTGGGTCCGGTAGGTGAGGGCTCCAGCTGTGCGTCTGGGGCAGTCGGAGGGGCGCCCTGTGCGCCATCGCCCTCCCCACCTGCCGCCGCTGCTCCAGCTGCCGCCCTCCCCGGCAGTACGACAACCCTGCTTCCATGCCCTGCCTGCTGCAGCTTCACCTTCCGAGACACACACGCTCGCAGCAACAATGCCAGCGCGGCGCGCGGCGCTGCTGCTGCTGCTGCTGGCAGCGGCGGCATCGGCGCTGGAGCCGGCGAGCAGCGTGCAGCAGCAGGCCGCAGTCAGCAAGCACGGGCGGCGGGGCAAGGACAAAGGGAAGCCCGACGGAGACCCCGGGTTTGACCTGTTCCTCTTCGTGCGCAGCTACTCACCCACCTTCTGCCGCCAGGAGCGCTGCACCGTCCGCCCCATGTGAGCTGCTCGAGGGGGGGATGCGATGGAACGGCTAGGGTTGTGGTGGGTGCTTCCTAGCTAGTGCTGCAGCGGCAGCGCCTGCATTGTGCTAGCTTTGTTTGACAGCTGGTGCTCATCCCTGCCTTGCTTTATGCAACTCACGCTATGCAAATGATCCTTTTCTCCCTGTGCAGCACCGCATTCACAATCCACGGGTGAGTCACAGGGCGCCGCTTGAATGCTTGCCGGCTGCTGGAGCGTGCAGCAGGGGCAGTCGCGAGGGTGCTGTGGCTTTGCAGCAGCTTGTCGCATGCTCAGTGTGTGACATCACTGCGTGGGTCTCGTGTCTCAAAGCCTGCTATTTTCCGCTTCCCATTCAAACACAGGCTGTGGCCTGAGTATGCAAACGGCGGTTGGCCGGAATTTTGCGGCGATCACAGCGGCAGCAGCAATGGTGGCAGCAGCACTGGCAGCAGTGGCACTGGCCAGCTGGATAGCAGCGGTGCTGCAAGCAGCAGCGGGGCCGCAAGCAGCAGCAATCGGCAGCAGCCGGAGCAGCAGGGCGACGCGCAGGCGTGGACACCCACCGCTGCAGCAGGGGAGCAGCATGAGGGGCGGCATGGCTCAGGCAAGGACCGGCGGCGGCGCAAAGGGGAGGGGGACGAGCCGAGCCCCGATCCAGGGCCTCCAGCGCCCTCCCCTGCGCCAGCGCCGGAGCCGGAGGAAGGCAATGAGCAGCAGCGTTGCGAATGGCCCAGCTTCAAGGGGCCAGGTGGGGCAGGGACGGTGGTGGGGCAGTCGTAGGCGCTGCCGGTGGTGTGGTTGCAAGGGCTGGCAATTAGGCAGTGCGGCTGCCGTCATCAGCCATGCCCTCTTGCCACTCAGCATGTCTTCTTCCGCATATTTTTGCCCTGCTGCAGACGGCGAGTTTTGGGATCACGAGTACAACAAGCACGGTGAGCTGAGATCAGAACAAGAAATGCAGGGCTAGCTGCACCAGAGCTGCACCAGCTTGCATGTGGCCCAGGCAGCGACCCTCCGTCCTTGCTGCCTTCATTTGATGCGCTGCCACGCCCCTTGGCTGCCCTGGTGCCTGGTGTCAGCCAGTGCTGCGGCGGCAGCACGACCTGGGCTGCCTGGCTGCCTGCCATCTCCATCCCACCGCCCAACGTCCCTTCCGTCTCACTGCAGGCACGTGCGCGCGCCCGGTGACGGGCGACCGAGCCGCCTTCTTCAACGCGACCATGCGCCTGCACGAGCAGATGGACCTGGATGTGAGCGATGTGCAAGGCGCCCTCCAGCAGCCTTGCTGCAGTGCCATGCGTGCTGCGGTGTGCTGCTTGCGGCCGGCCAGGCCGGCATCCTGTCATTTGCATCCCCACTTTGATTGCCATAAGGCCTGTGCTCTCCATCCCCTCATCCTCCCATCCCACAGGTGGCCCTGGCCACCGCCGGCATCCTGCCCTCCGACTCAGATGTGTATGTGACTCGCAAGGTGGCACGAGCGGTTGAGGATGCGTTTGGCGTGGCGCCGCTGCTCGAGTGCTGGCGGGGGCAGCTGCTGGAAGTGCGGCTGTGTGTGGGGCTGGACCTGAAGGTGCGCTGCCGCTCAAGGGTGGCTCGGAGAGTCACTGTGTGATCGCATGGGTGGCGACTGTGTGTGCATGTGTGAGGCAATGATGCGGTTTGCTTGAAAGTGCTGAAGTTCCTCTCAAAGGACCTGCACTGGACCCCGACACCTGGTCGCTCCCCCTTTCCCTCCAACCACCTCTGCAGCTGCGCACCTGCCCGCCCGGTGTGGTGCGCTCCCACCGCCCCACCTGCGGCAAGACGGTCAGCCTACCGGTCGGCTCACCGGTGCGCCTTGTGGTCATCATGCTGGTTGGCTTTTATGCATGGCAGTCTTCCCTCTTCTTGCAAGTGCGCCTACTGTCCTCTGAGTTGCGTAAACCACAGCATCCATGTGCCGCGGCGGCAGATGCAGCCTCCACACTTCACCCATTCCCCATGCTATGGAACTTGCTGTACTTGCAGGTCCCCGCCGAGTGCCACCCCTCCTTTTCACCATTCACCTCGCCCCTGCCACACCGCACTGTGCAGGTCCCTGCTGAGTGCCGCCCCTACTTCCCTCCCTGGAAGGCGCCCAACAGCGGCGGGCAGGACCTCATCCTGGTCAGGTGTGCCAAACTGCAGGCTCTGTTTTTAGCCAAAGCTGGCAAAGCTACCGCGTGCCGCGTGTACCGTGCAGAAGATGGCCTCAGCCCCACACCTATGTGTCCCTCAGCTGTGCTCTCATCCGAATTGGCAGCTGCCCACCCCGCCCTCCACCCCACTCGCCACTCCCACCCGCAGGATTGCCACGGGCGTGGCAGTTATGGGCGCAGCTGCCGCGGCAGTGCTGCTGCTGGTTCGCGGCATGAGGGGGCGGCGCAGGGTGCCATTGGGCGGTGAGCCTGGTGAGGCTTACGATCCCCTCCAGCGCTGGCTGACCAGCCCAGTCATCAAGACTCGCAACTGAATGTCTAGCACTCGCCAGGTGGTGCCAAGTTTGCGCACCGGCACAGGCCAGAAGCGCGCCTGGCTCGCAGTCGGCACCCATGCCGCACCCATAGAACACCACAACATCCGAACAAAAATAGATGTTTGCACCACCGTGCAACCTGCCGGCGCACACGGTAGCCTTTTATTTGCATGCCTCCTTGCTCTTGAACCGCTCTACCAAACGCTCTTGCCCTTGCTACCCTGTCCCTGCTTGCTACTGTCCACTCTTGACATGCTTGCTTTTACACCCCGCCTGCTTGCCGCCGCAGCCCTGCATCCCAACCAGTTTTCCTCCTCCTTTGCAATGCTTGGCGGGCAATATGTACATTAGCTGATTGAGCCGGCACTGTTTTCATTCAATAACACGCTCATGTAGAAGTACGATATCCATCGTGCATTCCTGAGAGGGAAAATCAAGTCATGCGCCGATCAGAGAATAGTGTGGTGTGGATGCATGCACGGCGCTGGTGCAGACTCAATTTGCACTCGCTAAGCCTCCTAGTTGTCTGGCCAGCCCCGGAGGTCGCCGCTCTGCTCGCCGCCACCCGGCCGCTGCTGCCACTGCTGCTGCGGGCGGCCGCCACCCCGCCGCTGCTGGCCGGCGGAGCCCCCTCGAGCCCTGTCAAAGGGCGGGCGGCCGTCCTGCCTGGGCCCTTGCCGCTGCTGCTGCCCCCGCTGGCCATACTGCTCCCGCGGCCGGCCCTCCCGCTGCCCGTACTGCTGGTTGTATGGCTGCCGCCTGCCGGCCTGCGGGCGCCGCCCCTGAGCGGCGCCACGCTGCAGCACCGCAGCCGCCTCCTGCTGCAGCTGCAGCTCCTGCTGCCGGAGCTCCTCCAGTGAAACGGGCTCAGTCGGGGAGACGTTCACGGTGAAAAAATCGTTGGCCAGCTTGATGGAGGCTGCGGCAGGGTGTGCGGGGAAGGGGTCCGGTGAGGCCGGCACTGCCACACAAACGATGGCCCACTGCAAGCCTCCTGCAAGCAGCGCAGCTGTGGTGAACCGCAAACTGCACGCTACTCTGCCGTAAGTCATGGCAACTCGATTTTGCTTGCACTGCCGCCTGTGCTAGACCGCAGCCGGTGCTGACCACAACGTGTGCCAACCCGCAGCCTGCATGGCCCTCGAGCCACTCACTCCTGCCGTACGCCTCATAGGCCTCGGACCACAGCCGCTTCAACTCATCGACCATGGCCCCGCCCTCGGCTGCCGTCGCTCGCAGCTCGGCCTGGATGGAAAAGAGGAGTGGGGTTGCGTTGGAGGCTGGGTTGGGTGGAGTGGGGCAGGTTGGGTTGGGCCAAGTGCTTTGCATGGCGACTTCAGCGTGCGCAGCGTGCACACCTTGCGGATGTTCTTGCGCTCCCGCTTCAGCTGCTGCGCCTGGCCGCTCACAGACTCGTACCTGCGGCACAGGGGCAAGGGACATTCACTGTGTGACACAGGCGTGCTCCTCGCAGGCACGCAACTGCATTCTCGTGCCATTTGGCATCACCACCTCATAAGCATCCTGTTCATGCACCCGTGACGTCTGCATCCCAAAAACCCAAGGTAGCCCTCTCAGGGATGGCCATAAGGGTTTGAGATCACCCACCTGGCAGAGAAGTGGGTGAGGACCAGCAGGCGGGCGGCCACCTGGGCCGCAAACGCGCCCGCCATCAGCGTGGTGGAGTGCTGCGCCACGTCAGCCTTCGCCTCCATGCCTGCACGTCAACATGATGAGAAGTGAATCAGACGGCAGTGCTGCCGTGTTGTGCTCCTCTTGAGGCACACAAGGAAACGAGCAATGTTGCGGCCTCCTTTGCAAGGGAATACGACTGCCAATGCACATCTCCACATTAAACACATCAAGACCAACTGAAAGAGACACCATTCCACAAAACACAACAGCCCCTCACCCGAGCAGAAGGTGGCCTCGTGGCTGAGCAGGTCGCAGCCCATGGCCAGCGGCGCAATGGCGGTGCTGTCGCACGTGTCGCCCAGGATCACCAGCTTGCGGCCGCGTCGCACCCACTGCTGCCCCTGCTGCGCCTGCTGCGCCGCCTGCTGCGCGCTTGCGCCGACGTCGTCGTCACTGCTGCCGCTCTCGCTGCCCTGCTCAGCGCCGGAAGCAGCTGCCGACTCTGGCGGGCTGGCCAGTCGGGCGTGCGGCTCCTGAAACACATATCCCCAGCAGGGCACGCGGTGCTGCAGCTGGGCCGCCGCCACGCGCACGCTGCCAGGGGCGCGCAGCGTCCACGTCAGGCCGGGCTGCGCAGCAGAGGGGCGTGACAAGTGGCACGGCTTAGGAACTCGGCGCGGCAGGGCAGGGACCGCTGCAAACTTGCCGAAGCAGCTGCCATGCAAGCCACTGCTGCACCGCACAGCACCTGCACCAAGCAGGCACTCATTTGTGAAAACAACCGAGCGCCAAACGCATAATCAAATCTGCTGCGCACCTGCACAACGTCCTCGCTGCCGGCGTCATAAGATTCCTGCAGCGCGGGCAGCGCCGCCGCCACGCTGGCCGGCAGGCGCTCGGGCGCGTCGGGACCCTGCAGTTCAAACTGCAGCAGAGGGGGAGGACGAAAGTGGGAGTGAGGTGGGGGGATTGTGAGGTGGCGGAAGGCAGTCACCTTGTGAAGTGGAGTGGTATAGACCGAGCTGGATGGCTGCAGCGCCCACCCTCCTAACCGGCTGCAGGTGTCCACTGCTGCGCAGCCAGCCCCCTGGTCCACAACCCTGCCCGCTGCCCAGAAGCAGCACCCGCTCACCATCAGCATGCCGTTGTGCGCTGCACACAGCTGGTCAGCTGGTCAGCAAACAGCAGCTGCCCAGAAGCAGCACCCGCTCACCATCAGCATGCCGCTTGCGTCCACCTTGGTGGGCGGCCGCGCTTTGGCTGGGTCCAGAACAAACCCGGTGACGATCACAGGCGTGGTGAGGGGCACGCCGCCCGCCCTGCAGCAGGTTGAGAGACACCCGTGGGCTTTGGTTGAGAGTCGGGAGACACAGGCTTTGGCTGAGAGTCGCAGGCTGCACATCCACTTCTGGCACTGATGCACAGCATCCTGACAACGTATGCTGCAACTTGGAGGCATGCGCAGCACGCATCAACAGCTGCCTGGTGCACCAGCCGATCCCAGACCAGGCAGCATGCCACAGGCAAGCAGCCACGTTGCGCACCTGATGGAAAACGCCACCAGCGACTGCAGCTCCTTGGGCCCATAGATGCGCACCGGATCGTTCTGCAGCGGCGTGCCCAGCCGCGCCTGCGGGGGCAGCAGGGGACGTGCACAGCAGCGCAGCAGTGTTGGTGCAAGCAGCGGGGCCTGTCCTACAAATGCAGGGCAGCAGCCTGCTCTCCAGGTCAGCAGCACACTGGACATCCACCTAGCCAACCCACATTGTGTTGCAGCCACTCACCTGGCTGATGGCTTCCATCATGCCTCCCAGGCCGAAGCAGTGGTCACCATCCTTTCACCTTGCTGCCCAAAAAGCACAACAACACACCTGGCAGATGGCCTCGATCATTCCTCCCAGGCCGAAGCAGTGGTCGCCGTGGGTGTGGGTGATGAGCAGCGCACGCACCCGGGCGGGGTCCAGCGGCGTGCGGCTCCGCCGCATCTGCGGCAATGAGCGCACCAGGTTTTGAGGCTGATGGACGTGGAGTTGCGCGGCAAGTGGACAGCTGCCCACACAGCAGGAGGCAGATCGATGGCAAGAGGCAGTTATCCCGAGGGCACCGCAGTTCTAGCAAGCAGCCCGCAGCCTGGACGGGCGAGCAGGCGGTGCGACGGTGGCATGCAGCTCGCAGGGGCAGCCGCACGCATCAGCCGCGAGGCATTTATGGCTTTGGCACCCATGTGAACCGACCTGGTGGCGTGTGCCCTCCCCGGCATCCACCATGTACACATCATCATCATGCTGGACTGCAGGAGAGTTGGCCAAGATGACAAGCAAGCAATCACGGCGCTTCCTGGCACAACAGGCCGGCCAGCAGGCAGGCGGGCAGTGGCAGTCGCCGCCAACAATGCACGACTGGAGAGGCCGGTTGCATGATCAGCTGCGGCAGCTGGTGCAAGGCGCCTTGCTTCACGCAGTGCCTAAGCACCAAGAAATAAAAGACACCCCATGCCTCACCCGCAATGGCGCTGACGTTGCGCTTGGGCGTGGGGCTGCCGCTGCTGGTGCCCAGCCACGTCACCGCCATCCACGGCACCCCTGGGATGCGCCTACGCTGCGACCCCTGCCGCTCGCCTCCCTCCCCATCGCTCTCCTGCTGCTGCTGTTGCCGTACCTGCTGCTGTGGCTGCTGCTGCCGCTGCTGCTCAGCCCGAGCATTCCCCTGCGCTTGCTCCTGCTGTTGCTGTGCATCTCCTGACTCGCCCAGGCCACTAGAGGGTGCCGAGGCCGGCGCCGCTGCCGCCTGCGCTGCCTGCGCTGCTTGGCCCGCAAGCTGCCCTGCTGCTGCCTCCCTCTCAGCTCCTGCGTCCGGCGCTGTTTCTGGTTGTACCTGCTGCGCCTGCTGTGCCTGCTGCGGCTGCTGCCGCTGCGCCTCCCACCAGGTCAGGAGGCGCTCCACCAGCGCAGGCTTCAGGCCATCTGCTGGCAGGCCCAGCTGGCCACATTCAGCGCGCAGCTCCGCCACCGACAGCTTGCTGACGGCCGTCTTGGTGGGCTTGGCCCCCGAGGCGACCAGCTGGCCAAACGCAGATTGCTGGTCGGGGGAGGCGGCACCGGCCGCCGCCACTGGCGGCAGGCGGCGGCGCAGCGGCAGTGCCATGCCTCGCGGCGGGACGCCCGGCCTGCATGCATTGGTGGGAATATAGCCAGTTGTGAGCTGCATGGGGCGGTCGGCAGGGCTGCAGCGGCACTGGCTGCGGAGCTGTGTGGAGGCCCCACCTGAAAGCGGCTCGAAACGGCGCTGCCGCTCTTGCCGGTGCAGCTAGCATGCTGCTCGACATCATAAATATGTGCACTGCCCGACTGAGGCCTCCTGGTTGGTGGGCGGTTTGCTCGCAAAGCGCAGGCGGGGTCAGGGGCCTTGCAGCTGCGTTACAACCGTGGTTTATGACTGCCGAATGGTGTCGCAATCGGCCAATTGCCGCACAGGTGTTCCAGCACGCTGCATCTCCACAGGCGTGCGCATGGCAGTGGCTGCAGGGCTGCCGCTGCCATCGCACGCTTGATCGCACACTCGGCATTCCAAAGTTTCAGCAGCAGCACCCTACAGGCGGGAACTCAAAGGTGCTGGCGGCAAAGCTTGAGCAGACGAGCCCTGCAGCAGCCCAGCTCATACTCTCGCGCATTCACTGCACATCCAGATCACCCCAGCTGCGCCAGTCAACGCCTAGCGGCCGCCAGCCTCGACCTAGCCACCGGCCGCCTTCTCCAGGCCGCCCCACGCCCCAGCAGCAGCTATGAACGCGCCCTCACCAGCCGCGCCGGCGCCAGGGGACAGCGGGCCGCCGCCCAACCCCCTGGCCCCACTGCAGCGACGCATACAGGTGCGCCGCCGCCGCTGCCGCTGAACGGGAGCTCAGGCTCGGTCGCCCTTGTGCTGCCCTCCGAGGCAGCAGCTCAGCGGTGCTGCAAGCGGGCTGGTGCTTTATGCCGTCACCACATTCGCTGCCGCGCCGCAGGTGCTGCTAGACAAGAGCACGCCGCACATTGCCTACCGGTGGATCGGCCTGGCGGCGCTGCTGCTGGTATATGGCGTCCGCGTGTACTTCCTGCAAGGGTGCGCGCACTCCACTTTTCCTTGCTGGGCTGCTGATTTCAAGCGCAGGGCCTGCTGCGGAGCAACAGGGCACTGCGGATGGTGCAGTGGGGTTGCGCCGCAGGCTGTTGGCAGCGGTGTGCAGCGCGGCTTGCACTTGCCTGCTGGGTTGCCTTGCTTGCACTGTGCTGCAAGCCGCCACTCGCTGAGCACTGCCATGCAACACTGCTTGCTCCCTCCCCTGCAGCTTCTACATCGTGACGTACGCCCTGGCCATCTACATCCTCAACCTGCTGCTCGGATTCCTCAGGTGGGCATTGCAGCCGCCGCACCGCACCCTTGCAGTGCTGCCGCCGCTGCACCCTTGCAGCGGTGGCGTGGTTGCAGCCCACAACACTGCGCATCGTGCATTCCCTGCAGCTGCTCGACTGCTGCGCAGCTTGCCGCTCGCAACCTGCTTGCCGCTGTTTTGCCTGAGCTGCTGATCCGAGTCATTGCTCGAGGGTTCTGTTGCTGCTGCGCTGTTGCGCTGCGGCTGCTGCAGTTGCGGCCGTCATGTGGCCGACAGTTGATTGCCCCCTGGTCCCGCTGCAGCCCGCAAGTCAACCCGGAGCTTGAAGGGCCCACGCTGCCATCCAAGGCCGATGAGGAGTTCAGGCCATTCGTGCGGCGCCTGCCAGAGTTCAAGTTCTGGTGCGCAGCTGGTTTTAATTACTGGCTCACTTTTGGGTGCTGCTTTCAAGTGCTGGCATGCTGGAGCCACGTGCTGCCGCTGGGCGAATGTGGCTGGCCGCTGCTTGGTTGGTACATATGCGCTGCCCGCCGCAGCCGCTGGCGGGCGCTGTTGCCGAGTTCTGCTGCTGATGGGACGGAGCTGCTGCTGTGCCTGCGCCTGCTTCCATGCAGGTGGAGCAGCGCCAAGGCAGTCATGTTTGGCTTTAGTGCCACATTCTTCCCAATGTTTGATGTACCCGTGTTCTGGTGAGCTTGATTCTGGGCAGGCTGGGCTGTGGCTGTGAGGGTGGAGCTGTCCGCTGCATGCGGCTGCATGTGCCGAACCAGCTGTTGTGCATCATGATCGCGCACGGCAGCTGCCGAGCGGGGCATTTGTTGGCAGCTTGTGCATCGGATGCGTTGGGCATGCTGTCTGCTGGCCCCAGTTGCAATGCGGTTATGGTTCTTAGCCCCGCGCCTTCTCGCCACCCCCTTGCCTTTGCAGGCCCATCCTTGTTTTCTACTGGTGCGTTTCATGCTGCCTGCCAAAAGTTGACATGTGCTGATTGGCAGCAGCAAGGGTGGATGCTGTGGATGCCGCATGCTAGCCACCAGCCGCTTGGCTGCCCTCTTGTGTGCTCCATTGCCGGTCCTCTCCCGTGCCCCTCCCTAACCCTGCCCCGTCCCAACCCCCACCCAATTCCTGCCCCCAGGTTCGTTCTCTTCTTTGTCACCATGAAGCGGCAAATCATGCACATGATCAAGTACCGATACGTGCCCTTTTCCTTTGGGAAGAAGGTAAGCAGGCCTTTGCCTTTTTTGCAGGCTGCGGGCACGGCTATCAGCCGGGTGGCAGCTGCTGCTGGCATGCGCCAAGGATGCAAATGCACCTGCAGCAAGCGCTGCTGCACACCCCGGCAGCTTGAGCTGCAAGCATCTGCGCGGATTTCAACGGTTGGCATCCACCGCCCTCGCTGCAATGTGCAGAGCTACAGCGGCAAAAACAGCGGCGGCAAGGCGGCGGCAAAGAGCAACAAGTGACCCGCGCGGCTAGGCGCCACCGCCGTGCAGCTCCCTGCAGCAATTTTGTGTACTGTCCCTGCGTTTTGTTTGCTCGCGCCACCCGCTGCTGCTGCTCGCTCGCTTCTGCCTCGCTACCTCACTCCCTTGCTCCCGGACCCTCATTTTGTGAGACCGCCACGCTGGCAGCACTGACAACGGCAGGCCGGCAGCAAACCCTACCAGTTGGTGGCTTATCAAAGGTTCCAGTGGACGCATCAACTTGGGTCCAGGCCCGGGTGCCTGGCAGCCGCGAATCAACAATGGGTTAGCAATCAAGGCAGCGGCGGTCAACGGCCGCTGCCGGCGCGCCGTGCGGCGTCGACTCGGCCCCACCGCTGGTTTTCCAGTAGGCCTGGCATGTGGGATCGCCTCCTTCTTGCCTGATCGCCCGCCTGGGCCCTCTGGCCTTGGCAAGCACGCGTAACGCCCGCCGCTGTCATGTGCCTCCCCGCCCAGGTTTAGGCGGCGGGGCGGCGGCAGCCGGCGGCCGGCGGCCCGGTTCGGCCAGCGCGCTGGGCTCGCCACGCACCACAAAGTCCCCACAAATGCCGAAGAGAGTGTCAGACGCCCACAAGATCAACTTGCATGGGCTGGCATGACATGCCCGCCCCCATGGCGCACTAAACCCGCGCCCTGGACGCACCCGGCCTCCTTCCCCTTGCTTTGTACAAGGCAGGGAGCAAGTCGGCTGCTTCTGAGAAGTCAGGCAAGCGCGGGGCAACCCCATCAGCGAGGCTGGGCCATGCTCGCGCACTTGTTGCTGCCCGCCGGTGCTGGGATGGCTGGAGGACGCCGTAAACCACTGCACCCGCTCAGCCATCGGGCCGGGGAGCCCAGCCGCCGCCGTGATGCCTAAGCTGCAGCTGGGGTGCTTGGCCGCGGCCCCAGCCGCCCTGCCCGGGCTGGCATGCGCCCGGTGGCTTTTCCACACGCGTGGGCAGCGCCCGGGGGCTATGGGTTTGCCGCGCCGCCGCTCGCTGGCAACCTCTCACCCGGGCCGGCTGTCCCAGCCCGCGCCGGCCCCCCAGCCCACACACAATCGTCGCGCAGCGCCAATCCGCGCGCTGCCAGGCGTGCAGGCGCAGGGTTGACCTCCCGCTCGCGCCGCCGGCGCGCCAACCCCCGCCCGCCGCCCTCCCTTCCCCGTGCCGCAGCTTATACAGACTTCTCCCCAAGATGCTGTCCTCCCAGCTCTACCAGCAGGCGGGCCTGTCCGCGCTCATGCGCGGCAGCATGGCCTCGCCTGCGGCAGCCCCCTTCATCCCTGCTGCCAAGTGCGTGCCGCCCGCCGCCGCCGCTGCGCTCGCATTTGAGTTGCCCTTGCCCTGCCGCGCCTCCCCGCCTGCTTGCCTCGCTGCACAGCTGCCAAGAGCACATGATGCGTCCCGTCCCCAACTCATGCTTGCTGATCAGCACACCCTGCTTGCCCTGCTTTCGATCTGCGCCGCAGGGAGAAGGAGAGCAATGCGATGGGCTTCATCACGGATCTGGCGGCCGGCGGTGTGGCCGGCGCGGTGTCCAAGACCGCGGTGGCGCCCATTGAGCGCGTGAAGCTGCTGCTGCAGACCCAGGACTCCAACCCTAAGATCAAGAGCGGCGAGGTGAGCAGCCGGTGGGGCGGTTTGGGGATGGCTTGAGCAGGGAAGGGCATGGTTTGCAAGTGGTGTGCATGCGTGTACCGCACCCGCTGCTTTTAGTCTGCGCCTCGGCCACCCAAACAGCAGGCTGCACAGCCCTGCACCAGCCTGCACCCCGTGCCACTTCCCCTGGCACCCGCCCTCACCTCCCCGCCCCTCCCTTCCCGTCCACCTTCTAATTGCGCAGGTGCCCCGCTACACGGGCATCGTCAACTGCTTCACCCGCGTGTCTGCGGAGCAGGGCGTGGCCTCCTTCTGGCGCGGCAACCTGGCCAACGTGGTCCGCTACTTCCCCACCCAGGTGCGCTGGAGGGCAGCGGAAAGGTTTGGTGTGCGGGTGTCGCGAGCATGCTGTCGTGCACTGCAACCCGAAAGCGGCGACGGCATTGCCTTCTGAACAGGCTGGCATTGCATCCGCGCTCCTCCCCCTGCACCCACCCGCCCGTTCTCCCCTCCTCCCTGGCCCACCCCCATCTGCAGGCCTTCAACTTTGCGTTCAAGGACACCATCAAGGGCATGTTCCCCAAGTACAACTCCAAGACCGACTTCTGGCCCTTCTTCGCCGTCAACCTGGCGTCGGGCGGCCTGGCCGGCGCCGGCTCCCTGCTGATTGTGTACCCCCTGGACTTTGCCCGTACCCGCCTGGTGAGCCTCACATGGTGCATGCAGCTGGCCGAAGGCATAGCGCCATGGGGCGCCTTGGCTGTGCCGCTGTTACCACGCTCGCTGCACCCACCGGCTGGATTGCAGCCACCCCCATCTCACCGCCCGTCCACCTCCTACCTCCGCAGGCTGCTGATGTGGGCTCCGGCAAGAGCCGCGAGTTCACCGGCCTCGTGGACTGCATCGGCAAGACCGCCAAGCGCGCGGGCCCCATGGGCCTGTACCAGGGCTTCGGCGTGTCTGTGCAGGTGCGCAGCTGGCTAAATACCAGCTTGTGGACCTTTGGCTGCTTGAGTTGTAGTCAGCTGGGGTGGAGGCTGGGCCTGCAGGCTTGCAAGGCTTGCACTGGGGTTCTCCTGAGTCCGGCCGAGCCGCATCAGTCCCCCCCCTTGCACGTATGGTCTCCGCACTCAACCCACCTGGCCCCCCCTCCCTCCTTCATTTCTCCCAGGGCATCATCGTGTACCGCGGCGCCTACTTCGGCCTGTACGATACCGCCAAGGGCGTGCTGTTCAAGGTGGGTGCTCAGTGCTACCTAGCGGATCTCTTGCTTGCATGCTGGTTTGCAGGCGCACAGCAGAGCGTGTGCATGGCGAGGCGTGGTTGTGTGCGTGGCCCCTGCCTCCGCACCTGGCTGCGTGTCTGGCGCCCGTTCCGCCCACCGGTCTCCGCCCGCCGCGTGCCCAGCGCTGAGCATGTGTCCTGCCCTTGGCGCTCTCCATTCACAATCCCGCAGGACGAGCGCAACGCCAACTTCTTCGCGAAGTGGGCGGTGGCGCAGGCGGTGACCGCCGCGGCCGGCGTGCTGTCCTATCCCTTCGACACTGTGCGCCGTCGGCTGATGATGCAGGTACGAGCGTTGCATTGCGGCAGGCTGCTGCTTTTCGGGGGCTGGGCGATGCATGCCTCAGCTCCGGTGCATGCCCGGGATCAGCCACCAAGCCAGCTGGACATCCCCGCTTCCTGGCCTGGTCCTCTGTCCGTCAGCCGCACCTGTATCCGCCTCAGCATTCTTGGATTCCTGCTCAACCCTCTGTTCCTCCCCCCCCCTGCTCACCCCTCCTTTCCTGCCCCCTGCTCCTGCTCTCCCTCGCGCAGGCGGGCGGCGAGCGCCAGTACTCTGGCACCCTGGACTGCTGGCGCAAGGTGGCGGCCCAGGAGGGCATGGGCGCCTTCTTCAAGGGCGCGCTGTCCAACGTGCTGCGTGGCGCGGGCGGCGCCTTCGTGCTGGTGAGCTTGCTGCGCTGGGGATGAGGGCGCGGCTGGCTGCGGGGCTGCGGGGCAAGGCGGCATGCTGTGGCTCACTGCGGCATGCGCCCACTGCAAAATATGCACTCGCCTGCTGTCTTTGAGGCTCCAGAAAGGTTTTGAGGCTCAAACCCCACCCTGCACTCCCCGTTGCCTCTCCAGGTGCTCTACGACGAGATTAAAAAGTATCTGAACCCCGACGCCAAGCCCAGCTCCGAGTAAAGAGCTCGCGCAGGCTGCCCGACCCACGGCGGGGTGGAACGGTTTTTTTTTCCAACAAACCAGCCAACCCACGCTCCTCCGCACTGCACAGTTGCCTCCTCTTACAGCGCTTGCTCCCTACCCTCCGCTCGCCCATGCCATGAGCCGCCAGTGCTGCTGACGCACACGGGCGCTCGGGACACGATATATGCTGCGCACCTCCGGCCCCTCTGATGGGCAAAGCTGCAACAGATCCGCAGAACGTCAGGGCGTTAGGGAGAGAGAAATGGAGGGGCTGCAGTGCAATGATGGAGCGGGCTTGCAAGTTGACCGCCATGCGCCCGTTGGTCAGCGACTTGCGGCACACCAGGTCTGCTCATTTCGCGCGGGGCGATTCAAATCGTTTCCGTGCCCTCGCTACCTCCTGCTGGGCATTGAGCCGTCGCTTGAGGCGCAGTGTAACCGCGAGCGAGGTGCAGCCAGCGGGCGCAGGGGCCGCAATGAGGAGCAGGCAGCGGCGGCGATCACTGGAGCTTGAGCAGGCGAGCTGGGGCCGCCAAGCGCCGCGCCTGAGGAGGCAAGCTGTCCGTGGCTGCCGAAGCGCGGTCCCCTCCTTCGCTGCTCACCCTGCCGCCACCCCGAATGCTGCTCACAGACTGGCGGCCGCTGCCAGCCAGGCCGCACTAGCCTGCCGGAAGCAGGTGCTCCCCGCAGCGCGGCAAGCGGCGGCGGCGGCGGCTTGCACAAGCAGCCGGCGGCAGCAGCAAGGGGCCGCGAGAATGCACCGCAACGCCCCTCCCGCTCGCCGGCCCATCAGAAGCAGCAGCAGCAGCCCCAGCAGCAGCAGAGGCAGCAAGCTCCGCCGCCGCAGCCGCTGGCCAGACACTACGATGCCGTGCTGCTGCACTCGCTCACCGCCGCCGTAGCAGCAGCTGGGCAGTCTGGCAGCTGCTGGCTGGACGCCGCTTCAGACGGCGAAGAGGTCAGCTCGGCGGTGCAGCTGCCATCCCCCACCGCAGCAGGCGCACGCGGCCCAGTCCCAGCGCTGCTGCGGACGCCTGTGGGTGCTGGTGCCGCAGCTGTGGGACGGCCCGGCAGCCCAGGGCTGCTGCTGCCCCACCTTCAGAGCGCGGGAGCAGAGGACTGCAGCTGGCTCATGAGCTCCTCGCCAGTGGCCAGGTGGGTGCTGCATGGCATTGATTTCGCAGGCAGCCCTTGGGCTTGTCTCCTCGCTTGCTCTGCCCTGACAGCTGCGCCTGCGTAACGACTGGACACCCCTTCTGACCAGCCCCCTCTGCTCCTGCTGCCCTGCTGCCCTTGCAGCCCGGGCCAGGCCAGCTCGCCGTCCCTGGCCTTCTCAGCCTCGCTCTCACACTCCAATTCGCTGGGGGACGGCTCGGAGCACACTGGTGTGAGCAGCGGCGCCCCGCGCGCTGCGCTGATGGCGGCGCCTGCGCGCTCCCCAGCAGACGGTGCTTTGCTAGTGTCCGGCAGCCCCGAAGGCTTGCATGCAGCTCCTCCAGCAGCAGCGGCAGCTGCAAAAGCAGCAGCAGAGCCTGGCAGCCCTGTCACGCTGCAGCCGCCGCCAGAGAGCCAGCACACAGCAGCAGAAGAGGCGGCGGTTAGCGGAGGCTGGTGGTCTCCCGGTCATGGCGGGCACCGCCTGGCGCCGCACCCAGGCGCTGCAAATGGGGATGCGGAGGCAGCGTCACACTCACTGAGCCCGCTGGCCGGTGCGCTGCCTTCGAGCTCGCCATCCGCTCTCACCGGATGCGATGACGCCACGCCGCAGGCGGGCGGGCGGCGACGGGCGCGGCGCCGCCACTCCTCTCCCTTCCTAGCTCGGGACTGCAGCGACGTGGATGTCTTCTGCCCCGACCGATACAGCCTGTGGACGCAGCAGCGCCAGGACAGCGATGGCAGGGTGAGCGGCAGCACGCCCCCACGGCCCGCATCAGCAGGCGCGGTCCCCCACGGGCGGCCGTCCAGCGGCGCGGCAGGGCAGCCACCACGCTGGCAGGCGTTTGCAATCAGCCTGGAGGATGCGGAGCTTGGGGTGGGCCAGGAGGCAGCGGTGGGCTCCCCGGCAGGGGCTGCAACAAATGGCGGACGGCGGCTGCGGCACGCGTTCAGCAGGTATGCTTGGCAGAGAGGGTGTGGCTTATGATGCTTGCCTGCAGCGGAGCGAGGGATGATGTGGTCTAGTGCAACTTCCCACTCTCCTTCAACCTTGCCTTCCGTCCTGCTCTGCCTGTGCCACACCCAGTGCTTGCCAGTTTATCGCTGACCACCACTTCACTGCCCCACTCCGTCCATCCTCTGCCACTGCAGCATGCTGCGCTGGGTGTCGGGCAAGCTGCAGTCACACCCCATTGAGCTGACGCCGTCAGAGCTGGCCTACAGCAGCTGCCACAGCAGCCCCGAGGTGTCCCCGCAGCAGGGGGCAGAGCCGCAGGACAGCGGCAGCGGCAGCAGCCCCGGCAGCAGCCGCTTTGCCACACCCGGCAGCGGCGGCAACGGAGACGGCTACCGGCCGGGCAGCGGCGGTGCAGGGGCGGCAGCAGCACCTGCCATGCCACGGCGGCACCTGCGCTATAGCGGGGCAGGGGAGCTGGGAGGCGGCAGCAGCTGCGGCAGCGAGGGCAGCTGCTCAGTCTCCCCTCAGTCTGCCTGTGAGCCCAGCTGCCGCGATTCCGGTCACATCGTGGCAGTGGTGGCAGCAGCGCCGCAGGCCCCTGATAGCGATGCAGCCAGCAGCCCGGCAGGCAGCAGCAGCAGCACGGTGGTGCTCGGCGGCGAGGACAGCCCTGGGGCAGCGGCGGGCCATGGCCTGGCAGCAGAGGGCAGCCTTGGGGCAGCAGAGGGCAGCGGGGTGGCAGCAGAGGACAGTTCGTCGAACTACCAGACGCCCCGCAGCTGCAGCCCCTGCGCTTCAAGCCCACCAGCAGCAGCAGGTGCGGCCTGCTCCTGGCGGGCCGGCCGCGCCAGCAGTGTTGGGTCGTGCTAGCTTAGCTGCGTTTGCATTACCAGTAGTGTGTTTTGAGCGATGGGCACTTTTGTAAATCAGACTGTTTGCGGCGAGGCTCAGTGCAAGGGGAGGAGCCGGAGGTGCCTCTGTCTGTCTCAGGATCTTTCAAGAAGTACAGCTACAGCTGGTACATGTGAGCGTGTATGGTGCGTTCATGAGATGAATTCAAACGGCAGGGTGGCACATGGACAGTCAGGGGAGTCAAGGAGGCAATTCACGGCGTACACAACAGGGGGCTGGCTACCGCATCATGAGCAAGCGCTTCAGGCGGACAATGGCTCGTTGCAGGGGCAAGCGGCTTCTTCAAGCCGCGTACTTGGACAGGTTTTGGTAGGCGCGCACCAGCCGCTGCAGGTTTTAGAGGTGTAGGTGGGGGCAGGAATGTCAGAGGTGGCAAATATCTCAATTAAAGCTCCAGCTGCAGTGGCAGGCACATGATGTGTGGTGGTTCTGAGGTCTGCAGTCAACCTGCATGCTTTTGTCAACACACGCTGTACATGCCCGCACCTGGAACGCCTCCTTGGCCTGCGGCTGCCGGCACTTGTCGGGGTGCAGCGCCACCGCCATCTCCCTGCAAGCGAGCGGCCAAAGAAAGTCGAGGCCGCCGTGAGTGGCATGCCATGCGCCTAAAGAGGAGGCTCGATGAAGTCACAAATTCATGTGCTGGGCAATCCAACAGCATGCGAGCAGCACAATACCCAGCAAGGCAGTCACAATCAAACCAAACTGCACCCGCCACCCCGCTTCCCCACCCTCTCCACAGCGCACCTGTACCGCTTGCGGATGGCTGCCGCAGGCGCACCGGGCGCCAGCTGCAGCAGGACATAATCGTCCTTTGCATCCAGCACCCGCTGCACCTCTGCTGCATCTGCTGCCACAGCTGAGGGCCCCGCTGCCGCCGCCGCTTCTGACGCCTCCTTGGCTGCCGCAGCCAGGGCAGCCGCAAAGCCGGCCTCTAATTTGGCTCGCCGCTGCTCCTTCTGCCGCTGCGCGTCCGCTGCCGCAGATGCAGCTTCTGCCTTGGCAGCGGCCGCTGCGGCTGCTTGAGCCTGCAGCTTGGCCTCTCGAGCCGCTATCTGCTGCCGCAGCTTTTCAAGCTCCGCCGCCGCTGCTGCTGCTGCCGCCGAGCTGCCTGCTGCAGGTGCTGCTGCTGGCTTGGCTGCTGCCGGCTTGCTGCCGGGATTCGTAGTGCTCGGCTGGGCAGCGGAGTCACTGCTGTTGGAACCCTGCTGCTGCTGCTGTGTCTCCTGTTGCTGCTGTGGCTGCTGCTCGTCCTGGGGCCTCGACTCAGTCGCTGCTGCCGGCAGCGGTGCGGCGGCTTGCGGCGCTGCTGCCTGTGCTGCATCACTGCCCGTGGCAGCTGGCTGCGCTACTGCTGCATCATCACGCTTCCATACCAGCTTCTTTGGCTTCTTGGCAGGCGGCGGCAGCACCGCCGGCGCGCCAGAGACGACCGTCCTGCCGCTGGCGGCGGCGCCCTCGGCGGGGCGCTTGTTGGAGTCGCGCACCCACGCCAGCGCCCCCATGGCACCTGCTTATGGTGTGGGAGCCGCTGCAGGAGCGGGAAGAGAAGCAGGGGCCCGACGGCGCAACGAAACTGCGGCAGTGGACGGCTGACCGGCCTGTAGGCGTGCCCAGGCCACGTTGCGATCGCTGCAAGTGACAGGAAGCCCGCAAACAGGAGTTTGTCTGCCTGTGCTGTGCTGCGGCGCGCAATGATGGGGGTCGTGCTCGGGCAGCACCAGGGGGCGCCCAAGCTAGCACATTGTTGCGAGCATTGCACCCAGATAATCCAGCAGCGTCACAGGCCCCTGTAGCGTCACCACAGCCTCGCTCGCTATGCCGCCGCGGCGCAGGAGGCCTGCGCCCAAGGCGGGGCCCGCCCCCACCGTGCGGGTGCACGCCATCGAGACGCTGGAGGCGTGGCGCGCGGCGCTGGCCAAGGCAGCAGCCTCCCGCCGCGTGCTGGTGGTGCAGCTCTACCAGGTGCCGTCGCCGATGGGGATTGAGGTTGCCCGGCACTGTGCTTGCTGTTCCGTAACCTTGTGGGCTTGGTCGGCTGCAGCTCGAGTCATGGGCTGGCTCGCTAGGTTTGGCTGGCCAGCCCCTGGCGCCTGGCCGTTGCCGGGAGCGTCGCCGTGCGCTGCTCCGCACCGGCGGCCACCTGCCTGCCGCCCTCTTGCCGCCCTTCAAGCTGCTGCCCGTCCGCGTGCCCCCTTGGCCTGCAGGCCGCGAACTACCAGATCGCCCAGATGCGGAACTTTTACCGCCGCATGAGCACAGACGGCCCGCTCAAGGCGGCCGTGTTTACAGAAGTCGAGTTGGACACCGCAGAGGTGCGATCTTTCGGGTGTGCTGGTGTGCTGCTGCTGGTGCATTGTGTGAAGCTGCAGGTGCTGAGTGTGATGCACAGCGCCCTGCTGGTGCAGGCGTGCTGCCGAGCGCCACCCGTGCCTGCTGAGCAACCAGTGCCGCTTGCTCTTGTCCTGTGCAGGATGGGCTGCTTGACGCCCTGGGATCATGCACGGCGCCCACAATTGTTCCTTAGCAACCAGTCTGTAGAACTGTTCTGCTTGCTCTTCTCCTGTGCAGGATGCGCTGCTCGACGCGCTGGGCGTGCTGCACGGCGCCACCAAGCTGCCGCACTACGAGTGCTACGTGGACGGGCAGATGGTGGAGGTGCGTTTCCGCGCTTGATGCAGTGCTGGTAAATTCTTTCGTGCTGACAGTTCTTAGTGCGGCTACGGGCAACGCCGGCAAGCAGATGGTGGAGGTGCGTGTGTGTGGCTTGAAGTGCTTCTCATGGGGCTGTGGATGGTGCTTGCAAAGATGGATTTCATGGTGTGGCTGTCGATGGCGTGGGCGGGCAGATGGTGGAGGTCCGCTGGCCCCATGCTGGCGTGAGGCAATGCTGGTAACTCCTTTTGTGGAGCAGCTGAAATGGGGCATGCGTGTATTCCACCTGGAGTGTGCACTGCATTAACAGCTCCCTGCCCTGTGATCCTGTGTGCGCTGCAGTCTTACACCGGCGGCGTGCCTGCCCAGGTGGCGCAGATGATTCAGCGGCAGGTGAGCCTGCCGGCACCTCTTACCAAGGATGTGCTGCTGTTGCAAGCAGCTGTGCACTGGCTCGGAATCCCCTCTGCACTCTCAACCAACCCCCCCACCCTCCTTCCTCCCCGCAGGTGGCAGAGCTGAAAGCCTCCAGCCGCAGCAGCCTGCTGCCCAAGCTGCTCCTGGCAGCAAGCGCGGTGGCAGCAGCAGCAGGCGGGGTGTGGTGGCACCTGCACCACGGCAGCAGCGGCGGCGGCGGCGGCGGCGATGTGGGCGACCTTGGAGCGGAGCTGCGCAGCCTGAATGAGCGGATTGCCATAGCGCAGCAGCGCCTGCGGTGAGACGATGGCCTTTTGAGGGGGGGCGGACCGTCCCTCCAATATGACCTTGCCTGTACTCAACTGTGGGGTGCTGCATCTGGAGGCATGCACTGCATGCTTACGTGCGCACCAGACCCAGTTCCTTTGCCCATCCTGATCTGCACACCCTTGCCTCCCCCCTCTCCGCAGCAACTGCGAGAAGGCGGGCAAGCTGAAGGGAGCCAAGGCTCAGCGCCGCATCATCTCGCAGCTGGAGAGCCAGCAGCGCGTGGTGGAGCAGCAGCTGCGGCAGCGGGATGCCTCCGCCCCCGCCTCAGGTGGCGGCAGCGGCGGCGGCGGGCAGGCGGCGCGGCGCGGCCGCGGCCGCCGCAGCAGCGACGGCGGCAGTGGCGGCTCGCAGCCTGGGTCGCCGCGGCGGCGCAAGCCAGAGCAGGATTACTTCTCCTTCAACGACTTTGAGCAGGAGCAGCGCTACCCCACGGTGCTCTATTCGGATGAGGAGTGATAGGCCGGCTCAGGATGTGCTGCGCTGCGCCGCAGCAGACATGGCTGCCGGTCCAGGGGCCCTGCGGCATCTGCTTCTGGATGCGAAAAGCCAGGCAGGCAGCCCGCCTATCGACCAGTCCCAGCCTCCCGGCCTCCCGGCCTCTTGAACAGTGCACAGCCCTCTGCTTGGGGTGCCAACCCGCACCCTGCCTGCACCTGCTCTAGTGCTGTGTAGTCCCCTCTTGCTTGTGCTTCCCACTCCCCCGCTCCGTCCCTGTCCTTGCTCCATTTCCTTGCTCGCTCTCAGCTTGCTTTCTCTTTTTGCTTAGTGCCCCTCGTCCTTCCTTCTCATGCCATGCCTCACTCGCTCCCTCTCATGACAACTGCAAACTCCAAACACCCTCTGCTTTTCCTGCGGCCGGCTGGCTGCCTCCTTACTTGCGCATTGCAACCGATTACCTTGCTCTGACACCAGCTGCGCCATTCCGCGGCATGTGTCTGCCTGCCTCAGCTGCCTCCAACCTTTCTTCGGCCCACTCTCTCAACAGTCCGCCATGCTTTGCCAATAGTCGGTAACACAGCTCCAGGCAGGATTCTTGAGCTGTACTGCGTAGCGATTGTTGCTGGTGCATATGGAGGTTGGCACAATGCCAACTGATGGTGATGGAGAGTCTTTGCATGCCTGAGGCAACTTGAAGAGAGACTAGGCGGCAAGCGGCGGCGGCGGCGCTACGCCAGGCGGGAAGTGCACATGCTGGCGCTTGCGAGCCCTGCACATTCTGCGTATTGCGGTGCACCAGTGCTCAAGTGACCGCCCCTGGCTCTCCCCCCACCCTCGCGCACTGGTAGGTTTCCTATTGCTAGCTCGCGAGTGCTCGCAAGTGCCCCCTGCGGTTGCGCACATTTGCAGGTCTGCCGATCAGGCCGGCCGCCTTGGGTTGCTCCCGCTGGTGCCGCCGCCGCCGCCCACCGCTGCACCTCAACTGCTCCTCCACCGCCCCTGCCCCTGCCGCAGCTCCCAAGCCCGCATCCGCCATGCTTGTTCCACCACCAACATCGCCACTGCTGCCAGCAGCCCTCACGGCGGTTGCCTGCATCGCCCTGCTGGCCAGTGAAACAGCGGGTGCAGAGGCAGCTCGGGCGCTGTCCAAGCTGCTCGCTTCAACCGGCTTTGTCTGGCTGGCAGCAGCCTCAGGAGCCAGCTCCGTAAAGCCTGCCCGTGGCGGCAGGGCAGCCTCCTCTGCCAGCAAGGCGGCGCAGCGCACGGCGCATGCCCGCTGGGTGCTGGCGGCGGCGGCCCTGGCCTGGCTAGGTGATGTCGCGCTGCTGGGCCGCAGCAAGGCGGCTTTCTTGGCAGGCCTGGGCGCCTTCCTGCTGGGCCATGCCGCCTACCTGGCAGCATTTGCAAGTGCCGGCGCCCGGCTGGCACCCACCCTTGTGGCAGCGGCAGCCCTGGCCCCACCCATCGAGGCAGTGCGGCGTTGGCTGTGGCCCGGCGTGCCCAGCGAAATGCAGGTGCCTGTGGCACTGTATATAGCTGTCATTTCACTGATGGTGGCAGCTGCTGCAGCCTTGGCCTGGCAGCAGACGGTGGCGGCAGGGAAGCAGGCACCTGCAACACGTGCCCAGCAGCAGCGGCAGCAGCAGCAGCGGCGAGCGGCGCTTGTGCGGCTGGCCGGAGCAGCCCTTTTCCTCATCTCAGATGTTGCTGTGGCAGCAGATCGGTTCAAAGGAGATCGGCTGAGCAGCAAGCTCTGGGGCTTGCCTTGCTACTTTGGCGGCCAGTTGCTGCTGGCCTGCACGGCAGGCGCGGCGTGAGCTTGACATGGGAGTGGCGGCAGCCTGGCGGCAGGCGGTGCCAGCTAACTCGAGCTTTGAGTCTGATGTATAGCTTGCACAAGTTTCAGCCACTATTGCTTGCCTCCATGCTCCTTCTCACAAACAAGAATGCTCTCGCACCCTGCACCCACTGCTCCCTGCTCCATCTGTTTTCCTGCTGTGTAGCTCAATGTAAAACAAGTTTGCATTCGTTTGCTGAGGGGGAAATGTGAGTCAACACGTCTTGACGGACAGACTGAGAGACGAGAAACACAGGGCAGCAGCTAGCTCAAGGCAGCACACATGCACTTGGGACCCTTGCGGCTGTTAACAACTGCGCTGCCGCTGCCGCCGTGGAGCTGCCACAGCCGTGGCCGCTACCCAGGTGCCTCAGAAGTCGCTGTGCTGGCCGCCCTGGTTGGCCTTGGACTGGAAGTACTTGACCTGCAGGTGCTATTTGGCGAAATTATCCGATTATTAAATCATGTATTAGCTTTAACTTGTCATGCTATGATATGCTATGTGGGCCTTGGACTGGAAGTACTTCACCTGCAGATGCGTGGCAGCAACAGGTACAAGGACCACGGTCAGTTGCAGCCCATCGTAGGCCCTTGCACTGCAAAGCGCAGCAGGTTTGTCACAGGTGCTCAGCAGCGCTCTTCAGGCGTGCATGAGTAGGCACAGCTGGGAAGTAGACAAAAGCAATTTCGTTGGTTCCGCAGGGGCGCACCACGAACTGGGTGGACTCGAGGAAGCGGCGCGCGCAGTTGTCCATGCACGCCTGCTCCTTGCTCGTCATGTAGTTGCCTGCGCGGGTTAAGGGCGAGTGTGATCAACCTAAAAATACACTGCCCGCATGCAGGACAGGTACAGGCCAAGGTTGCAAAATGCAGCTCATACTGTGTTGTAGCACTGGGGCAGCAGCGACAGCATGGGACTACAGCGACCGCATGGGAGGCCAGCAGCGACAGTGTGCGGAACATCAGCTCAAGCCGCAGCCTCCGCAGCAATGCACGATGGCCAGCGCCACAGCGCACATCGGCAGCTTGACGCTTCACGGCACAGCAGTGGCGGCACAGTGAAGCGCAGCGCAGCAGAGGCGCCAGCAGTGCAGCACGCACCCGGGTTGCCCATGCACTTGCCCCAGCACTCCTCCGTGAGCCGCGAAACCGTCTGCTGTAGCTGCGCCTTGGCCTGCGCAGCGTGGTGGGGCGAGAGCGGAAGCAGTTGAGCAAGCAGGCCAACAGCCAGGTTCATGAAGATGGATCGCTGAATTGACGAGTGGGCAGTGCATGAACGGAGGCGAGCGGCGCACAGGCATGCAGAAGCAACATTTGGGGGCAGCAACAAGTCAGCAGCAGATCCAGTCAGGCTATCGAAACTCAGCAACAATGAAACCGATTCAACTCATGACGCCCACCTGCTGCTGCAGAATGAACTGCTGCATCTCGGGGCTGGCCACCTTCTGTTGCTGCGACATCCTGCCTGCTGCTGCTGCTGCTCCCGCTTGTGCTGCTGCCGCTCCTGCTTGGGTGATCGGTTGCTGCTGCTACAAGATGCCGCTGGCCAGGTCTCCGAGGTTTGCTTGAAGGTGCAAACACGAGAGCTGCAGCAGGCAGTCGTCAGCAAGGCGGCGAGTAGTCGGAGGCCAGCGGCGGCAGACGGCGGCAGGCGGCGGCGGCGGCAGAGGGTCCAACCCGGCAGCATAGGTGGGTTGCAGCCGTCGAACCGAGACTGACTGACACTCCCAGCTTAATCAGTCACCCCTGGGCTGCGCAAAGAGGCCCCAAGAGCGCGGGCGGGCAACCCCCCACCTGCTGACCGACTTTCAGTGCCTTTGGCTGCTTGCAATGATGTGTGCAACTGCAGATGACTCGCGTGGCAGCGAAGACGGTCTCCCAAAGCCTCCAGCCAGCGAGGTCGTCCCATGCAGCGCCCGCTCGACAGCCTAAACGCTCAATGCCAATTGCGATCGCGTTCCTGCCCACACCATCGGCACCATGGCTCACTCGGTGACGGCTCCCGACGCCGCCGCCGAGTCGCTTCTGCGGCTGGTCGCCGAGGCCGGCGGCCTGCAGCACCTGAATGTGACCATCGATGCCACAAGCTCCGATGTGCGCTTCACGGCCGCCGACGGCACCCCCGCCTTCGGCGCTGCCACCGCCTGCCGCTGGCTGGCCTCCCTGGGCAGCGCCGCGGCCCAGCTGCTGGGCGAGACGCCGGTGCAGGCTGCCAAGGTGCGCTGGGGCGTGCCCAATTGGGGCCTGACAGCCGCCGCTGGCCGCACGGCGGCCGGGGAGCGGTGGCGGCGGCAGCGCTGCCGCCAGCCCTGTGCTTCATCCAAGCTCAAGCACGTTTTCTCATGTGCAGATTGCGGAGCGGATCAGCTTCCGCAACGCGCTGCAGCCACTGATGGACCCGCAGCTGGCAGAGCTGAATGATGCCCTGGCCTCCCGCACCTACATTGCCGGTGGGTGCATGCCGCGCTGCCACTGCTATCATGCATGGTCGTGCCAGCGGGCGGGGCAAGCTGCGCTGCCTGTCCTGCATGCATGCCGTGAGCGCAGAATCTGCTGCTGCTGTGTCATGCTGTGCGCCATGTTGCATGCCACAATGCCACTGCTTGCACATGTGTCGGTTGGCGGGCTGGTGCATTCCGGCGCACTCGACAATATTGCATGATGAGTCTGCTTGTGCCATGCCTCACTCCCAACTGCTGCTGGGCACGTCTTTCCCTGCTGCTGCAGGCGGCAGCCGCCCCTCGCTGGCGGACCTTGTGCTGTATGCTGCGGTGGCCCCCGCCGCCTGCGCCTTCCCTGTCGCGCAGCACGACCACTTCTGCAACCTGCTGCGCTGGTGGGTTGCAGGAATGGGCGTGGAGGGTTCGAGTGGTGTAGCTGTTGTTGTTGCTGTTCACACATTCTTGCATGGCTCGCCGCTGCTCCGCCTTAGCATGCAAGCCACGGCTTGCACATCCAGCATCGTTCAAAATGCTCACATCTTCTGCTGCAGGTACGACCTGCTGCACCACACCGTGGATGCGCAGCGCCGCTTCCCGGCAGCCGTGTTCGTGCGGCCGCGGTATGTGGCGCCGCCGCCGCCGCCGCCTGCCGAGCCCAAGGCAGCTAAGGGCGGCAACGGCGACAAGGCGGCAGATAAAGCGGCGGGCGACAAGGCTGCGGCGGCGCCAGCGGCCAGCGCCAGCAGCGGCAAGAAGGGGGCAGACAAGGCGGCGGCGCCGGCGGCTGAGGCAGGCGGCAAGCCGGACAAGAAGGTGGGCTGATTTTGGTTGTCCCTGTGGCGGCAGTGAATGCCGATGTGTGCCTCGCTGCAGGCCCTGCCAGCCTTGGGGTGCCGCCAGGCTGGAGCTGCTTGTTTCTGAGGCACGAGACGCGCCAACATGCTGCCTGCGCTTTGTTGCTGGGCAACAAGGAGCGCTGCTCTCTTCTACACCGAGGTCGCAACGCGCCGCCTGCTCCTGTAACTCACTGCACTGCATTGGCGCCAATTCCTTGCATTGGCACCAATTCCTTGCATTGGCACCAATTCCTTGCATTGGCACCAATTCCTTGCATTGGCACCAATTCCTTGCATTGGCACCAATTCCTTGCATTGGCACCAATTCCTTGCATTGGCACCGATTTCTCGCAGGCCAAGAAGGAGAAGGGCGGCGCCGCGCCCTTCACACTCAGGTTGCAACATGCTGCCTGCTCAACTCCATCTCCCCTCTCACTCTGTTTTATTGTTATGCCCTGCAGGCCAAGAAGGAGAAGGGCGGCGCCGCGCCCGCCACTCCCGCGGCATCTACCGAGGCGGGCGGCAAGGGCGGCAAGGGCGGCGATGACGAGTGCACGGTGGACCTGCTGGACATCCGCGTGGGCCAGATTGTGAAGGTGCGTGAGCAGCACGCCGCTTTCAACCTGTTGCCATACTCGTACAACCCCCTGCTTGCAGGTCAGTCGGGATCCAAGTGTATCACATGCTGCTGATGCACTGTCCTGGTATGCGATGGTCTCAAGCCAGCCCAGCCCACTGGTCCGTGCTGTGCCCTGCTGTGTGCAGGTTGGCCGCCACCCCAACGCCGACGCGCTATACCTGGAGGAGATTGATTTGGGGGAGGGGCAGCCGCGGCAGGTGGTCAGCGGCCTCGTCAAGTTTGTGCCCGAGGACCAGATGCAGGTGTGTGTCGATTCGTTCCAGGGCAGCAGCGGCTGGGGATGGAGCAGCTGCAGGATGCAGCAGCAGCAGCAGCAGCAGCAGCAGCAGCAGCAGCAGCAGTGGCTGGGATGCAGCAGCTTTGCCGCCGGGCAAGCAAGTCCAGCATGCTGCTCCGTATGCACCGTCTGGGCCGTCTGCTTCACCACTTTTGATGCGCAACCCATTGCTGGCGTGCTCAGAATCAAAGCTCGTGCCCCTTCCAAATGCCTATCCTTCCTGCAGGGCCGCCGCGTGCTGGTGGTCTGCAACCTGAAGCCCGCCAAGATGCGGGACGTCATGTCCTACGGCATGGTGCGTTTACTGGTGTTTGGGCTTTGATTTGCCATTGGCGGTGTTGCAGTGCCACGCCATGCACTTCTGGTGCTCTGTACAGCTGGTGTTCAGCCCGATCTTGTCATTGCGTGATAATAACAGCTCTTGGCCTTCTCTCTCCCTCGTCAACAGGTGCTGTGCGCCAGCAACGAGGAGCACACGCAGGTGGACCCCATTGTGCCGCCCGAGGGAGCCGCCATCGGCGAGCGTGTCAGCTTTGCAGGGTGGGTGGCTGGGCTGGCTGTGGGTACTGATGCTGCTGCTTGCAGTGCAGGCTGACATGTCCCCCGGTGGGATCATAGCAAGGCACTTGAAAACAGGCGCGCCTACCCCAGCACTTGCCCCTCGCAGGGCAGGGCACCCTCAAGCCAGCTGGCAGCCTTGAATTGCATCTCTCCCTCCTGCCCTGCAGCTTCACCAAGGAGCCCGAGGCGCAGCTCAACCCCAAGAAGAAGCAGTTTGAGAAGATTGCGCCCGAGCTCAAGGTCGATGCTGGTGAGTGGCTGGATTCCTGGTGCTGCCTGCTGCCACTGCTGTCGCTGCTGCCGCATTGCTGCATTTGCTGTGCGTGGCCTCAACGATCGCCCCAAGTAGCATGTGCGCCTGCTGCCCCAGACCAGCCGCCACCTCACTGCTGTATGCACCTCTCTTTGCCAAACCTGGCCAGGCGGCGTGTGCGGCTACCGCGGCGTGCCCATGATGACGAGCCAGGGGCCGGTCACCGCCAGCATCCCCAACGCCTGGGTGAGAGCAGCAGGGTGTGGATTTGACGGGGGTGTGTGCAATGCGAGGGGTGCGGTGGGAGCGTCCGATTAAGGCCATGTTGCCCTCATGTACCTTTTAGCTGTGAGTCGATCTTGAATGTCCTGTGGCAACAGAGCGTTGCGCTGCTGTGCACACGCGGCCTCCCTGAGTGGCGCGCCCCGCCCATTTGATTTTTGCGTGCAGATCAAGTGAGCACCGGCGCTCGGGGGCGGCAACTGGCGGCGGACCGTAGACTGCACTATTCACCTTTCCGCAACTTGTTTAATGCACAATTCATTGTAACCAGCATCACTGCATCAATCCTGACGTGAGTGCACAAGAGGGCTGGCAGAATGCCAGCGGGCGGGCGCAAGCTGCAGACTCGGCGCTGCGCTGTGCCGCCGCTGCCAACCCTGTTTGAGCGCGCCGCTGCCTGTGTGCCCCGCTTCGCCGCCCCGCTTGCAACCCGCTGCACGCCCTGCTGCCCCCGCTGCGCGGCCAATGTGAAGAGGCGAAGGGTGTCCGAGCCCGCCGGTGCGGCGGGCGGTGACGAACGTACCCCCAAGCGCTTGCAACAACACAACGTTGTTTTCAAGCAGACTCGGCTGCCGCGGGGGCGCTGGGCGGCGCGGCGCGGATGGCGCTTGAAGCGGAGGCAGGCAGGCCGGGCTCGCCGCTCGCCGTGAGTGACTGTGGCTGTCTGCTTGGGCGGTGCCGCAGGGATCAGCGCCGTTGGTGCCACCCCAGCCCCGCCGCCGCCGCCGTGCTGCCGCCGGAAGGTGCCCCCGGCTTGAACGTCCCTCTCGTCTTCCACACCCTCCTGCAGGTGACGAAGACTAGCCAAAGCCGAGCGGCACGGCTGCCTCAGCGCAGCCGGCTGCGAGGACGCGTCTCGCTGTCGAGAGAACGGATAGCTGAAGCGTGCGGCCCGATGCCCGGCCTGCCTGCCGCGGCGGCGCGGCCGCCATCCTGCACGGCTGCATCGCCCTGCTGCTGCACTGCACTGCACCTGCACTGCATGCTGCATGGTCCCAGGGAGCGTTGGGTGGGGTGGCTGCATGGCTGTTTGCAGCGCCCGCCGGGGATGCCAACACAAGGCCGATCTGAGCCCTTTCGGGCGCCCGCGCGGGCCGCCGTGGCCTTTTTTTTCGCACCCCCGCTAGTGGCTGGTCTGGAGGAAGCCGTGTGGGGGCTAAGGTGAGCGCAAGGATGGCTGGGTTGTGCAAAGGGATGTTGTGGGAGTTGAACTTTGGCCTGCCGGTTTGGTTTGGCAGAGATGAGACGCTTGTTGTTGCCAGGATGCCTCGGCGTGAGCCGTTGGGCGTGGCGCGCTGTGCTGCCGCTGTGCACGCCTGCCGCCATTGCATGCCTGGAGCTGGTGCTGCCGGTGTTGCAAGACGTGTGCTACGCCTCTGCTGAGCAACTGTGCTAAGCGAGTGCCGAATCATGAAGCCACTGAGCTCAAACATGCCGAACAAAGCCGAACGAAAGCCGAACGAAAGCTGAACGCTGATCATTAAATCAACACGAACCGAAATTGCTGAGGCACAGACCGACTGTCGAGACAGGCCGGTGGGCAGCGGCTGGACGCTGGCTGCGCGACCCGGTGAGCCCTCTGCTTTGTTTTTTAGTGCTTGTTTTGGTAGCGTTTGCATGCTTTTGCAAGGTCCGCTGATGGCTGCCTTGGGGTTCCTTTGATGCACTGTGCTGCTCGTACCTTTCTGGGCAGCACTTGCCTTGCTTGCCAGCCCGACCGGACAGCTGCTGCACTGCACCTGGCTCCAAACTGTTGCCCTGCCTTGAGTGGCTGGAGGGCTGCCTGCAAACTGCCACTTGCTGCCGCATGCAGTTGAAATCAAATGGCTCCTAATTCAGCGGTTGCAACGGCTTCTCAACTGCCCAACCCCATGCCTCCCACCCACCATCTGCAGTTGGTCAGTGAGGTGCCACAGGACACTCCTGAACCCTCGGGTGAGAGGCCTCAGGCGGCTGCCCTTCCTTCTCTGCCGAGTTTCTTGGTTGCATGCAAGTGGGAGACCCATCACTGGGTGCTGCTGCTGCTGCTGCTGCTGCTGCTTTTCTGCCGCCGCTGCAGCACCTGCTGCTGCTGCTGCTGCTGCTGCTGCTGCTTTTCTGCCGCCGCTGCAGCACCGGCTGCTGCCTGCTGTTGCTTGCATTGCTGTGCATGGGCTTGCACCACCACCAGGCTGTTTACCCGCCTGCCTCCTGCTCCCTCCCTCCTGCCCACAGGCCCGCAACAGCTGGGTTGGTGGGCTGGCCGTCGTTTGGGGCGGTCAGGGCGCGCAGCCCCCGCGGCACGCATGGGGTAATGGCGCGTGCGAGCGGCCGCATACCACCACGCCGCGCCCCTGCTGCGCCTGCAAGGCGGAGCGGCAGTGGGGGACGCCACACCCTGAACATCCCCCACAGGAGGGAGACTAGGTGCTGGTGGCGGCGGGTGGGCATGCGGCTGCGCCTTGCCGCGGGGGGCATGACTGTACCGCTGGTGCGCCGTCTCTCAGCCACTACTGAGCCACAAAAGGCAAGAGCCAAGGGCCGCGCCTGGCCAGTGCAGTGGGCTGGGTTAGCGCTCACGGAGCGCCGCCGGCGGCCGCACTGCTTGACAGCAAGCTGTAGCGGCCGCGGTGTGTGCGCATCGGCGGTTGCATGCCTACCTGCCGCGCTCCCCGGAAAGCCCTGTTAACAGCCCACAGCCGGACCCCGCCACTCCTGTCCCACTGGGGGCATGGGTGCGGGGCGCCTGCCGCCGGCCGCATCCGAATGAGCCACACACACGGCTGTTGGGATGATGCGCACACTGCGGTGCTGGAGCACCCCACGTGTGCGGCATTTCGACGCCGTGGGCATACACCGAATCAACGGCGGCGTGAGGTGCGTGCGCTGCTGCTGGTGCATGGGGGCTTGCACGTGCTATTGAGTGATGCGCAGCATGCACGCTGGTGGCAATGTTGCATTCTTGGGCTTGCATTGCGTTCCTTGCTGTGCTGCTGCCTGCAGTGCTGTCCAGTTCTGTTGCAGCTGCTTGCTTAGGCCAATCCAGCAGCTGTGCTCCCTGGGCCTGCACCCCTGCCCCATCACCAACCCTCTCACTCCTCTCCGCCTGCCTCCCTCCCATGCACCCTCTGCAGATGCGGCTGCCTGCCCAGGCTTGCATGCCCACCTCGTGCCTGCTACGAATCATATCCCCCGCGGACTCGCCTGCTGCCTCGGTGCAGTATGACGTAGCCCCCGGGGCGAGGATTGCTGCCCGGCTCCTGCCGGCCGGCCGCCGCTCACCCCAGCGTGCGTGCCGCGCCGCCAGTCCACCTATCACGGAAATGGGGCGACTGCCGCACTTGTTCGCGCGCCGCGGCGGCCACTGATTGCCGCCCGGCCACGACGGTGTGGGGCTGCGGCCCCCTGGCAGGCTCTCGCTGAGATGTCGCTAGACACATGTCACGATTAAGTCATGATCGATTTCGATTGCTGCAACGCATTGCGCACCGAGCACGCATGTGCTGAGCCACGCTGGCCGCTACACCCGGTACTGCACCGGAGACCGCCGTTAAGCACCGCTATCGCCGCAAGGCACCGCTACCCGCCGCAAGGCACCGCTGATTGCCGCTCCTGGCTTTGCCCCTGCTGGCACCCCTGCCCTGGCACCCCTCCCTGCTGTTGCATTGCAGCAAACCCCCATCGCCCTCTGCAGCATGATGCACTTGCTGGAAGCTGCATGCGCCACCCTCCATCCATCACTCGAGCATTGAGCATTTCGCGATCGTGTGGAGCCTCCCCTCCCCCTTCCCGTCCCTCCCTTCCTGTCCCTCCCCTCCCGTCCCCTTCCATCCCATCCCCTCCCCTCCCTCCTGCTCCCCTCCCTGCTCCTCCCCCTCCCTGCCCTCCCTAGGCTACCGCACATGCCGCCCTCCCACTGACCGGCTGAGCTCGGCCCAGCAACCCCCACGGGCTCCCATGCACGCGTGCCCTCAAACGCTGCACATCGGCTCAGCTCGGCGTGCCGTCAAACGCCCCGCACCCCCGGCCGCACAGCGTGCCACCAACCGCCACAGGCGACCCCCGCCCGCCCGCTGATGAGCGGCGCCGGCAGCAGCGCACGGCACACAGTGCACGTGGTACGGCTGCGGATACCGCGGCCTGAGGCACACAGTGCCACACGGCTTGCGAGGAAACGGCAATGGCTTGCCCAGCAGCGGTAACGCTGCGCGAGGAATGCGGCGCACATGCGGCCGCGAATGCACGGCTGGAGGCCGGTGCAGGTGTGTGGCTTGTGGCGCTTGGGTTGGCAAAGTGGAGCATCAATGTCTTTATATGGGCACAGAGTGCAGCTGCGGTTTGATGTAGGGTGCGCTGGCCCTTGAACTCCCTTGCCTTGCCTTGCTGTTGCTGCTGCTGGTGGCTTCTGGGTTTGATTTCAGCTCCTTGGCACATATTAGTTGGCTCGTCGCTGCTGCTGCATGCTTGACAACTCAGCCCCCCGCCTCCCTGCCGTGTTCCCGCAGATTATGCCACAGAGTAGTGCATGCAGACAGAAGGCCCTCTGCTCATGATCAGCGGGAACCGCCCGGTCGCTGGCGCCACCCGTCAGGCGGCGCTTGCCCTGGGCAGGCTGGCTAACACACAAGGGCTCCCAGCAAGGGATCATGCTGAGGCCCCATCGAAAAAGGTTTTGGTCTGAGGCAGGCAGCGCCCGCACTGCACCCCAGTGCGGGCGCCGTGCAAGCCGCCCGCCCTTCGCTGCACACCCTGGGACCTGCATCACACGTGCTTGTGCTGCCTGTTGCATGCCTGCATGTGGCTGCGCTTGCAGCCGGCGCGACGTATGATTGGCCTCGAGCGCGAGCCCGCCCCGCACCAACAGAGCGGGGCGCGGCGGTGAGCGCCGCAACTAACACTTGATCTGAGGTCGCGCTCCAACCCCCTGCACCACCCTGCACATCTGGCTGCACAGAACTGTGAATGCACAACTGCTGTGCATGATGCAGATGCAGTTTGGTGCTGTGTTGCATGTCCACCCTCCCACCACCCCCCACCGGTGTTATTCAACACCACCCCAAATCTCGGAATGTAAGGCAAGCCCTAAATCGGCGTTGTAAGCAGAACCCTGACAAAGCTGATGGTGATCATGGCGGTACGACAGGCAGCCATCACACGAGCTGCACCTTGATGGCGTTTGAAAGTTTTTGGGCAGGGCTCTGCGAGTCTCACGGTTCTGTCCTGCCACGGGAGTGGGGCCGGGCTGGCGGCGGCGCCGGCGCCAGCTGCGCAGGGTGCCCAACCCGAGCATCAAAGCTGGGGCTTCTGTCAAGGGGACATGCTTGCTCATCAGCACACACGGCCAGGCCTGCAAATCACATGCATGAACGAGAAGGCGCATGTGCAGCGGCATTGTACGGCAGAGGGCAGCGGCGGCAGCGGTGCCATGCCGGCGAGGTGGCCATGGCGCACCAGACGCTTCAGCCTTAGTGCTGATGGCTTTTTAGAGTACGCCATCGTTGTATCTGCCGCCCAGCGTGCTGCAGCAGTCGGTCTGCCAAGCAGTCTGCAGCGCTGTTGGGCCAGGTACACCGCAAACGCGCTCTCGTCACTTCAGCGCAGCTCTTGCACGCTTCATCAGCAGCGATCAGGCGGCGCCGCGCCTCATAGGCCGTTGGGGCCGACCGCCGCCGCACCCGCTGGCTGCCGCTGCTGTACGAGCCACACAGTGCCGCTGCCAGCCCACCAGCCATGGCCCCTGCGAGCAGCGAGCAGCAGCTCCTGGACCTGCCACCTGATGTGCTGGTGGCCATCCTCTCCCGGCTGCCCTTCAACGAGCGCCTGCTCCTGTCGGGCGTGTGCAGGTGGGTCCACAAGTGCCTGTGCCGCGTTTCGATGTGATTGCACGGCCGCGCTGCGATTTCAGGATAGCCTGCTGCGACGCGCTGACGCGCCAACTGCTACAAACAACAGCACCTCAACTACTGTCCAAACCTCCCCTCCAACTTGCGACAGGCGGCTGCGGCAGCTATGTGCGGGACCGTCGCAGCTGTGGCGATGCGTCGATGTGCGGCGGCGGCTGGAGAGCGGGCCTGAGGAAACCAAGGTCCAGCTGGTCGGGCGCAGCATGCAGCTGCAGCGCGGGCTGGGCGAGTGAGTGGCTGCTGAGCTGGCTGGGGGTGGGCTGTGGGATGCGCCAGCTGGTTCGACGCAGCTTGCCCAAGCAGGAGGGGCAGGCAGCATCCATATGCAGGCTCTCTGGTGCACTGCTTGGTTTGCATTCAGGTGCCTTTTACTTGCCACGCACTGCCATTCACGCATCTGCCGCCTGCTGCAGGTGGCTAGCAGCCCGTGCCAGCACAGTGGAGGAGCTATCATTGGGCCTGCGGATGCAGCAGCTGAGCGCCAACCAGCTGGTGCTAGCGGTGGTGGTGCCGCAGCCGCAGGGCCTGCCCGCCCTTCGCCAGCTGACAATCGAGTGGCCTGGCACAGCCATGTGGACCACAGCAGCTCGGCCCTGGCAGGAGCTGCTGCCCGCGCTGACGAAGCTGGAGTTTGTGCAGGGCACGCAGCTGTGCCTGGAGAACAGGGGCCTTTGCGTTTTGCACAAGCTGCGCGAGTTCGGCCTAGCAGATGGAACTCTGGACTTGGCCGCCTGCCCGCCGGCCTCGCCGTGGCTGCCCCCCACCGTCACCTCCCTGTGCCTGGCAAACGCCAGCGTTCGAGGCATCCCCGCAACCGTCACCTGCCTGACGAGCCTGCGCAGGCAAGTGCCCCTTTATTGGTTAACTGCTGTTTCACCAGTTGGTCCAGTGTGGCATGCAGGTGGGCGTGCATACCACCAGTGTGTCCTATCGCCTCTGCCGATGCACCATCGCACCTCTCCTCTTGTGCGCTGCAGCCTGGTGGTCTCCCAGAACCGCTTTTCATCCATGAACAGCCTGGCGTTGCTGCCCCCACTGGCAAGTTCGCTCGAGGAGCTCAACCTGTCGGAGACGTGCCTGCGCGCCTTCCCCAGCCAGGTGAGCAGGGGCAGGAGCAGCAGCAAGGGCGGGAGAAGCTTGGCCGAGGGAAGGCATGTGCGGCCTGGCTGCTCTGCTGCACCAAGGTGTCCTGCCTGCCCATGGAGCCTGGTTTTCACGCAACCCCCACAGTGCAAAATCGAACATGCCCACTGCTGCAGGTGTCCGCCCTGACGCGGCTCAAAGTCCTGTACCTGCACAACGCGTGGCACCGCTCTGCGGCGCTGGCGCCCTCCGATTGGGATGCGCTCCAGCCGCTGGCCGCCTCGCTGCGCTTCCTGTCCATCTCTGGCAACCGGCTGGAGGCGGTACCGCCTGCTGTGCTGGGCATGCAGCGGCTGCTGGTGAGGGGCGGGGGCGCGGTGGGAAGCAAGCAGAGGGGCACTGCGGCCGGCCGGCTGGACGTTGGCGTAAGCAGCTGGCTGTACAGCTGCACTTCATCGTGACTGCCGCTGTTGCTGCCTTGCAGGGGCAGAATGGTTGCCGCCGACTCAGCTCCAGCCTGCCGCGTCCATCAGTCGATCACTCCCTTGTTCAGCCCAGGAAGTGGACACTCTTTTCCCTCCCCTTGCTCCAGGGCCTGCACATCGAGGACAACGAGCTGGCGGGCCCACTGCCCCTGGCTCCCTACCTGCGCACCTTGCGAGAGCTGCTGCTGGACTGGCAAGCCGCACTAGACTCGCCCGAAGCGCTCCGCGCCGCGACCAGCCTCTCGCGCCTCGTGCTCAGCGGCCATCGGGCGGTGGACCTGCACGCAGATGGCACGCTGACTGTGCGGCCCGCTCGGGACGCTGAGCCGCTGCTGGCGGCGCTGGCGGCCATGCCCGCCCTGCGGCTCGTGGAGGACATTCAGGGGGAGGTGAGGTGGGCTGTGTGGCAAACGCAGGGTGTGGATGGCGGAGGCATGCTGGTTGTGCCGCAGCCACGAGGAGAGGGCAAGGGACGGGCAGCATGGCTGGTGTTTGTGGCCGTGTTGTGGCCGAGCGCATCTGTGATAGGCGTGCTCGGGTGCTTTAGTTTGGCTGATGCATTGCGGCATTGCACCTTGCCCCTGTCGTGCACTGCAGGAGGATGTGGTGACGGCGCCCGTGGCGTACGCCATGTGGCACATGGGGCGGCGACTGGGGCCGCAGGTGGGTGCTGCCGCCTGGTTTCGGTGAGCTTGGCCGCATTCCTGCTTCATGCATCTGTGCAGCTTCTGCACAGTGTGGGTGTTCCGCTCGGCCTCATGAGTCGTCGTCGCACATCTGATTTGCATTTTGTTTCGCCGCCGCAGGTGGCGCTCGGGGCGGCGCATGACAGCAACTTGGGCTGGGCACTGACAGACGTGGAAGCAGCTGAGACAGCCGACGCAGCTCAGCCGGCGTAGGAGGCAGCGATTCCATTGTGTGATATTTGGGGAGCTCCGCTCTCAGTATTTTTCCCGTACTGCTGGCTTCACCGGGCGCAGAATGACTGGCGCATATGCAGAAATGTGATAGCTGACTGTGTGATTAGCTAGCCTTGTAACCCTGACAAATTGGTTGGATGTGGAGGCCACGCAGGACTGCCGGAAGGAAAGGTTGAAGCCGAGCGCAGCACGCACGCACGCACGCTGCGCCCGGCTGGCGGGTGAGCTTGGGGCAAGGGCGGCCCTGCGGGCCCCTGCCGCATCTGGCAGCTTCTTGGATCTTGTCCGAGCGACAACAGGAGGCTCAGGAGCCTCCACAAAGCAACTGACAAGCCACCTCGACCCCGCGCGAGCGCCTGCCGCCTCCCCAGCCCGGCAGGCACAGCCCGCAACGCATCTCCGTTTGCTCGCACCCGGCTGGCAGTGAGTCAAGGGGGGCTAGGCAGCGAGCCGCGGCTTGTCCTTTGTGGGCGCCCCGGTGCTGCTCTCGTGCTGCAGGCAATTGCTGCAACCACCAGCGTTCATACGTTCTGCCTCCTGCCTGCAGCGGCGACCCGCAGCGGTGGTATGGCCTCCTCGCTCTTGCTGGAGCCTCCCTGCTGCAGCGGGCGGCCACCCATGACGGCATACGGCCGAGCAGCAGCGGTGGCGGGCCGGCGGCCCGCATGGCTGCAGCGGCGGCGAGCGGCGGCGCCGCCACGAGCGGCAGAGCGCACGGCGGAGCAGCAGCCCTTGCGCGACGCGTTAACTCCCTCAGCGCAGTCCCCCGCTGCGCTGCTGCACCAGGCTGCTGAGCAGCTGGCAGCTGCGCAGCGCACCATGGAGCAGCAGCAGCAACAGCCGCAGCCAGCGCAGCAGGAGCAGCAGGATCAGCAGGCGGCGCCGCGGCCAGTGGACCACTTCCGGCAGGCGGGGCAGCGGCTGCGCAGCCTGCTGGCAGGCGTGGGTGATGGAGAGGTAAGACCGGATTGCAGGGTTGCTGGGCAACGCTGCTCTGCACCAGAAAGGCCTGTGCTGCTGCTGGAAACGGCGTCGCAATGCCTGCTCCCCTGTTGATCGGCATCACATGGTGCTCATTAATGGCCACCGGCTAATGGCGGCCAGCTCTGCCTGGCGGCCTGCTGCAGCCACACATTGCTCAAAGCGCAGTCCCATGTGCTGTCATGCACTGTGCATGCTCTGATGCTGGGATGGCCTGCTTGCTTGGCTGCCGCAGGACGAGCTGCTGAACAGCATGCTGGAGGAAGAGCCACCCGCTCGCAAGCTGGCGCTGTGCGCGCTAGCAGCGGCGGCCATCTCGGGCGGAGCAGCCGGTGAGGCGCAAGGGTTGGTTTGCTTTTTGAGCGTGCAAGGGTATGGTCCATGAGGAGCCTTGCTTGTGAAGCGGTGTTGCATGCCATGCGACGGCGCCCGTCCTCCGAGCAGGTGGCCTGCGGTTGGGTGCCTGCTTGCAGCGGCACTCCCACGCTTGCCCGCTGCTTACCCTGCCCTCTCTCACCTGTCCCGCGCGCCCGCAGTGGTGTGCTGGGTGTGCGGGCTGGACCCTCTGGGTGGCGCCTCGCTGTCCCTGGATACAGCACGGGCAGCGGCCGTCGGCGGCGCGGCGGCGCTGCCGCTCGTCGCGCTCAAGGCGCTGCTGTGGAGCGAGCAGGCGCGGCGGCAGTGGGACTTCTTGGATGACGTCCACCGCGTGCAGGTGGGTGCTTGGGGGCGCGGTGGAAGATGCATGGGGGGCATGTGCATGCGCCCAGTGCGGTTGAGCACCACGGCAGATGGCTGCTGTGTAGGTGCTGGTGGTGTTGTGGTGCTGCGCTCGAGCTGCTTACAACTGCCTCCACACATTTCGCCCACCTTGTGGCTGCATCTGCATCTGTGACCCCTCCCTGCTCTCAGGTGGAGGCCTTCAAGCCCCTGGTGTGCAACCTGTCGTCCACGCAAACGGTGCTGCTGCTGGCCACAGGTGCGTGGCACGTGGACAGATGGAGTACTGCTAGGCTGCTGCTTGGCAGGGACTCATGTCCCCGACGCTGCCGGGGCGTCACAGGCCGTGCCATTGCCGGTCTGTCCCATTTAACTGCTGGCTGTACCCCCGCTGCCCCCGCTGTGTCCCCGCTGTGCCACTACCGCTGTGTTCCCGCTGCGCTGCCCTCACTGTGCCCCTGTCCTGCTGTGCTTCCGCCCTGCTGTGCAGAGGTGGTGCCCGGCATGCTCATCCTGCTGCCCGCCACCACTGGCGGCGTGGCCAAGGCACTTGAGATGTACAGCGGCATGGCGCAGGTCAACCTGCCCAGCTTCCTGCCCGGCGTGCTGGCGCTGTGCACCACTGCGCTGATCGCGGGTGCTGGCAAGGTGCGGCAAAAACACTGGCGTGCATGAGCAGCGGATTTGGGCCACACCTGGCAGGCCGCGGCTGTGTCATGCTTGCACCTGCACGGCGCAGCTGCTTGCTAGCGGCCGGCCGGTGGCCGGCCTGCGCGTCCGGTGGGCCGATTGACGTGCTGGCTTGTCGCGCTGGCATCATGTTGCGTCTTGTGCTACTCTGCGTCTACCCTTGCAGGTGGCCGAGACGTCGGTGTCGATTGAGGAGTATGAGGTGGTGCAGGAAGCGCTTGAGAATGCGGGTGAGTGGGCTTTGGTGCTTGCTCTTCTTCCCTTCTGGGCACGTGTGCCGTGCCGGCCCTGTCCCATGCCGATCTTGCCTTTGCTCACTCGCCACCTGCCCTGCCCTCTGCCTGCTGCTGATTCACTTCCATCTCTGGCTGTCCCACCCTGCCCCATCCCACCTGCCCCATGCACAGACCGCTTCTACCGGCTGACAGCAGTGGGGCCCAGCTCATCCCCAGCCGAGGCGCGGCGAGCGGCGGATGCATTCCGGGCAGTGGCCCTCACCTGGATGGCGCGCAACCAGGTGGGTGGGTGTGGGTGCCAGCAGGATGCTGCAGTGTTGCAAGGAGAAGCCTGTCAGTCACGGCTTGCTGCTGTGATGTAGCCTGGGGCGACCGTGGCGCAGGATGCCTGTAGCTTGTAGCGCGACATGCATGCACTCCCGCCCTGCTGCATGTCCACCCGTCGTACTCATGCAACCCTGCTGCTCTGCCTGCCCCGCCCGACAGGTGGCCACTCAGGCGGCGGGCATGATTGGTGCAGGCGAAATCTTCTATCTGGGCGCCCTGTGGCAGTGTACGGGCGACCTGGCTGCGCCCATGGTGGCCGCGCTCGCGTGAGTGGCATGCCCCTACTTGCCACGCTACCGTTGTTGGGCAGCCGACTGCTGGCCAGCCGGTTGGCTCCAACTGCGCTGCAATGCTCAGCCCACTGCTGCATGTGCTGCACCTCTTGCGCATGTGCATGCAGGTGCATCATGGGGCTGCGCTGCCATGCACGCTGACAGAAGTCCTCTGCTCCCTTGATTGTTGTGTGCTGCAGGTCGGCGGCCGTGGACTTTGCCAACATCCGCCGCCTGTCCGTGCCGGCCAAGAGCAGCAACAGCGCATGAGCGACTAATAAGCCTATAATCGAATGCAGCAATGGTTTTGCGCGGTGCCCGGGTTTTGTGCCATAAATTAGGCCCCTGTTGCCCGCCGCCTTCCCACTCTTCCTTCCCCTTTGCGTCACATCGTTACCTGTCCTGCCATTTTTGCTTTCTAACTACACTTTTTGTGCGTGTGGCATGCTATTCAGTGCATGCGGCGTGCTATTCCAGCGAGAATCGAGTATCCTTTTTTTAGTCTTCTCCACCGTGTGCACATTCGCCCAGCCCGCATGCGCATGGATTTGTGCCATGCCCTATCTTGTAACAATGCGGTTTCACAGGTGCGCAATCTCCTGCCGCTCGGGCCAGCCTGCCTTGACATGTGAGTCTGCTTGTAAATGCTTCTTGTCACGTTCAGTGCGAGGGACCAACGAGTTGGCTTGAGCCCACTCCTACACATCAGGGCCAGATTCCTCGAGGGGTGCCAGAGCTTACACAACAACAAAGGAATAGCGCATGGCATGGCAAAGCAGCACAACAGAGAAAACGGGCACGGTGGAAATGCGCACAATCAATCGCAGGCCAGATCGGGCGCTGCTGCCCGCTCGGCAATCACTGACGCAAGGTCGGTGTGCTGCTGCAGGTGGGCAACCAAGGCGGCCTGCGGATCGCTGGTTTCAAGTGCAGCCTGGTACACCCAATACGGCACGCCCACCACGTGCCAGCCGTGGTGCCGCAGCAGCCGGTTGCGTGCACGCGTGGGGCCGTCGAGCACTGGCTGACCATCTGCCCCTGCCCAATTGCGGATGAAGTGCCTGGGGCCGTCTGCCTCCACAGCAATGCGCAGCTGCGGCAGGGCCACATCTGCCAGCAGCAGCGGCTCGCCACGCCCGCTGTGCACGATGTGGCCTGTCACCACTGCATGGCCGCCCGCCAGCTCCGCCACCGTGGCTGCAAGAAGGCCCTCGAACTGGCTGACTGCCCGCCCCTGCAGCTGTTGGTGCTTCCGCTGCTCGGCTAGCAGATGCCCTGCCATGTCGCCTGGCTGCGCTGCAGCAGCTGCGGTGGGCAGGGCACAGTGTCCCCGTACCGCAGCTGCATGAGCAGGTGCGCTTGGGCAAATTGCACGTATGCCACGTCAGCCAGTGCGGCACCCTCCAGTGCTGCCACTGCCACCAGCCGCTCCCACGTGGGCAGGTCGCAGGCCTGCAGCCGGGCAGGGAGGGTGAAGCAAGAGAGCAGACATGGTAGCCCTTACGGGCGCTGGGAAGCACAAAATTGACAACCAGGTGAATGTGGTATCACGCATCAAAACCGCGCAGCAGCAAGCCAGACTCACCCCCAGCACTGCCAGCGCCCAGGTGATGTTTGCAGCCTCGCGGCCGATGCTGCTATCCGTCTGCTGTTTGATAGCCACCATGCACGCCTCGATTGTTGCCACAGGCGGCGTCACACCCAGTTGAGCGCAGCCCATCTGCACAGCAGGCAGGCAGTTGAGTTACTAACTCAGTAGTTCAGGCACCCCGAACAAGGCAAACCTCCAGAGCGGCTCAGACCAGCTGCAAAACAGCATGGAGCTTACCAACCATGCACTGGCAAGGGACGGCATCATGTCTGCTGCATGCCGTTTGAATGCTGCATTAAGTTGGATTGGGGAGGCGTTACTGTCAGTAGAATGGCTGAGGGGGCTTCCGTGGACAGAGCAGGCTACTTGGCATCTAAACAGCACACGATCAAGTCACCCCGCAGCACTCACAACAAATACAATGCCAGTTGTTTAGGTTTCCAGCTCGAGCCAACGGTTGTGCATTACAGGCACAGAGGCACTCGCCTGCCAGCAGGCCCACCCAAGCATCTCGCGGCGGCATCTGCAGGAGGCACCCGCAGGCATACACCAGCAGGGGTGCTGCACGAGCGTCCAGCCCTGAGCCAATGGCGCGCTGCAGCAGCACATCCACCAGGCGGGCGCCGGGGTAGTAGCGGTGGAAGGGATCTTGGTCTGGTGTCGGCGCTTCGCCCACTGGCGTCTGCACGCCGCTCAGCTGAGCGCAGGCCAGCAGAATTTGGTTGACATTGATGTGTTCATTTGGACCAGGCCGCTGTTCCAGACTTTGCTGCACTGCGCTGAACAGCTGCTGCACCTGTGCTGTCGATGGCTGCAGCCCCAGCAGCGCCGCTCCGTACAGCGTGTTGCCAATGTCCTGAAGCAACGAAAGCTCGCCACGTGCTGCCAGTTCCACCGAATGCTGCAGCAGCCGCAGTGCCAGCGGCTGGGTGACCACTGCTGCCAGCTGTTCATCCGACTCCGCCAGCGTGCCCAGAGCCAGCAGCATGTTGCTCACACTCTGGGCAGCGGCATCCGACAGCGAGTGCAGCTGCAGTGCTGCCTGCCACGCCTGCAGTTGATGCGGCTGCAGCACGCCAGGGAAAGCAGCCGCGCAGCGCACAAAGGCAACTAGTTCCCTAGGTTTGCAGTGGCCAAGCCGCCCGCTGGCCAGCTGCAGCAGCTGCCTCACTGCCTCCCTGTCGGCTGCGCTGCCGCCCTCATGTGCCGCCTTCTTCTTCATGGTGTCCAGAGCTTTGGACAGCACATAGACGTGCACACCCTGCTGCTCTGCTGCAGCGTCTGCCTCCTGCACCTGCTGCAGCAGCTGTGCTGCCGCTGCAGCTGTCGAGGGCAGCCATCAGGGGCGCGAGAGGTTTCAGCGGCCGCTGCCCCTGTCCCTGCTGCTGCCCGCCATGCCGTCTGCTCCTGCTGCCTGGCGGGCTAGCCCCGCTGCCGCTGCTGCTGCTTGAGGCGAAGCTGAAGCGCTCTCCCAAGCTGCTCCTGCCGCGCTGCCTGCCTTGGCTGCTGCCCCTGCTGCCATCCCTGCTGCGTGCATGACGGTTGCAGTCATGGCCAGACTACATGTGCAGGAGAGGGGGTTCAGGCATGGCAGTCAGCACGGTGAAAACCTTTTGTTGATGCTCCACCGTGGCCGTCGCATCATGTCATCACATGCATGAGCAGCCTCATCAGGGCCTCATCATGGGTTCATTTCTCACCTCCCGCCTGCTGCCGTCACCGCTCCGCCGCTGTCGGCCCCGCTGGCCAGCAGGCGAGCTGCCATCCCGCCGATCGCTCTCCGACGCCACGCTCCTGCACTTACGCAAAGAGATGGCGGTCAGCCAGTGCAGAACGGCAGCGCCGGAACGGGCAGGGTCAACACAGGCTGCTGCAGCGCGGGGCCTCACTCTGCAAGTATCGTCAACGAAGCAGCGCCTTGAGCTTGATACGAGCGCAGCAGGCCTGCGCGGCCCAGCTCCGCGGCTGCCCGCCGCAGGCTGGCCCCAGCTGCAGCCAGGGCTGCAGCCAGCATCGCTGCCCAGAGGCGTGACACAAACGACAAACGGAAAGGAGATGGTCAGGCGCGCAGGCGCAGGCAGCAGCGCCAGCAGAGGAGCGGCCGCTCGGCGGCGGGCAGGCTCAGCGGGCAGCTCGATTGGTTTGAGTACAGCCGGCGCGCAGCCAAGGCCGATACATCAACGATGAGGTGATTGCTGCATGATCTTAGAAGCCCATTGAGTTGATGCATGACCAGGTCTGCCCTCCTAACAAGCACCTGCGAAGAGCAGCGGGCAGCGGCTCCTCGGCGTAGAAAGCGTTGCAGCTTGGAGTCACAGCCCCTACACACCTGTGCCTGCGTGCCAGCGATGGGCGGTGGAGCGGGAGGGCTGCTAGGCTGGCGAGAACCGCATGTGGCATTGTAAATTCTGGCTCCATCTGCGCCCCTGGCACGCCTTGCCTTCCTCGACACCCTTGGTGGCTGGCAGGGCTATCCTGAAGCAGTACCTCGACCTAGCCGCTGACGCAGCCCAACAGGTGCACCCCGCTGCGGTGCGCGCATGATGGCTCAGCGCCGCGGCGACCTGCAGCGGCTGCTTCTTGCACTGGACGACCTTGGGCTGCCGCGCCCCTTCTGATGCTTGCTGCAGTTTTTGTTCTGTTGTGCAGAAGTCACCGTCCTGCCTTGTTCCAGATGCCGTGCACCATTGCTGCATGGGTAACACATCCGAGGCACATGCGATGAGTGCAGGGCCCTGGGGCGCACCAGTGCCGGTGGGTTGTGACAGACAGGGGCGGAGGAACGGCTGGCATGCGTGCGTGCGGGCGGAGAGCCAAAAGGGCGCAGTGAGGTTGACGTGCGCAAGTGCACAGTTGGGGTCTGATGCGCATGAGCCTCCAGCTAGCCGTCACAGCTGTTGCAGCTAGAATCCAGCCTACTTGTTGTTGGGGCGAAGCAAGCTGTGCTGTGCAATCGTTTAAGTAGCTGGATGGTGCTGCTGTGGCGGTGGCGGCGTCGGTGGCGGCGGCATGGCGGCAAGCCCCATCGCTGCATCCCATGCCGTCCTCATCTCCGCGATGAGGAATTGACGCCAGGAGAATGGGAGATGCGATCGCATGTAGGGTTTTGGAATGGCAAGGGCGATGAACGCCTGGCCAGGCGTTGTTCATCCATCAAGCAATCGCCAGAAAGCCGTGAACCTTTCCACACTCATCTAGCGTCGCGCACAGCCGAGCAGCGCAGAAGGGAGCAACTTGGGGAGCCGAGCCGCTGCGTTTGATGGCGGGTGAGCCAATTCTCAATCGGGCCCCACCTCAAACAATCCCCGCCGATCGCAGCCGCGCCCCGATGCTCGTCCTGCCGCCCCATGGCCGCCCGCCACAGGCGTCGCCGCCGCCGCAGAGCCAGCGGCTGTTGCCGCAGCGCTGAGCGGCCTGCTGGCGGACGTAGCTGCCTCGGTGCGGCCCACCCTAGATGAGGAGAAGCGGGACAGGAAGGAGGACCCCGATCTGGGCAAACGGCCGGCCCGCATCCGGCGCAGCGCTGAAGCGCTGCTGGCGGCGGCAGAGCGTGTGAACGCCCCGGCCTTACGCCAGCAGCATGCCGCGCTGTGGCCGGCGCTGGCGGCGGAGCTTGACCGCCACCTGACCGAAGCATGCTATGCCTCTTTCTACGGCGACGATGATTGGGAGGACGATCACAGCATCCTCTGGAGCAGGGTGAGCTGGCAGGAGTTGATGCCATCAAATGTATGAGGCATGAGTGGGAAGCATGTGTCCTGGCAGCTTGCCTGTGCGGCTGGGCAGTCAAGGATGAGCTGGCTGCCCAGCCATGGCCCGCCCCACCTGCCGCCCAAGCGCGGGATCCTGACCCTGGTGTTGCTGCCTGTGCCCTGCCCTGTGCACAGCTGAAGGACCGGCCCAGCGCTCAGGCTGTGGCGGTCAAGTCGAGCCTGGGCTCGCAGTACGGGCGAGGTGCTGTGAGCGCAGGCGATTCCTTCATGGCCCTGATAACAAAGCTCGTGCCTCTTGAACGGGTGCGCCGCTGTGCTGCCCCTGCGCTGTTGCTGCCGCGGCTGTGTGCCAGCCACCCGCAGCCCTCCAGGCTGGCTCTGCCCGCCCGCTGGTCGGCAGCCGTGTGTGTGCCGGGGACTCACTCCCATTTCCCCCATTCGACCAAGGCTGCCGCTCCGCACGCTCGACCCACCCTGAAGCCTGCTGCAGCTGCTGACACACTGCATTACATGCCAGCTGTTCGATCCGGCTGTCTGCCCTCGACCCGGCTGCTGCAGCTCAAGGAGATTGAGGGCACTCCAGGGTACAGTGAGGCGCTGGAAGCTTTCGCCCCCAAGAATGCAGCCAGCCGCCAGCGCCCAGAGCTGGCATCCCCCCTCTCGCGCTTCGACCCTTCGTACGACGCCGCACCGGCAGCGGCGGGCGGCGGCGGCAGCGCTGGCGCGGCGGTGCCAGGCGGCAGCAGCAGCAGTGGCAGCGGCGCTGGAGCGGCGGTGGCGGAGGCACGCTGTGAGGTATGTCTTGGAGGGGTATTCCCGTGTAACATGGGTGTCAAGATGGTGGTTAGCGAGCTTGGCCCGCCTGCAAAGCACCCCGGCCTGCAACTTGTTGCCACGTCAAACCTGTATGCCTCAAGTCCGAGGTGCTCTGCAGCCTGCGCAGGCTCCCCAGGGCAGCTGGAAATCGTGCCGCTGACTGTGTGCGCCTGCCGAGTTGCCGTGCCCTGTGCTGCCCTGGTGCCTGTGTGACTGCTCCCATCCCTCTGCCTGACCGCACCGCACGGCTGCTGCCCCGCAGGTCACATTCACAGAGGTTCCCAGAGGCGGCTGGCTGGCTGCCAAGGGAGACCTGCTGGCCTTTGCTGGCGGCGCAGGCTGGAAGAAGCGCAGCCCCTTCCTGCTTGCGGGGCGCATCAGCGGGGGAGAGCAGGCGGCGGCAGCAGGGGGCGCTGCAGGCGAGGCGGGAGCTGAGGAGGAGGGGGGCGGCTGGCAGGCACGGCTGCGCGCGTTTGCGACGGGGTTCTACGACATTGTGGGTCCTGTGCTGCTCCCTGCATGCACGGGTGTGCACTGGGTGTCAAGCCTGCGCACTCTGGACCAATCAGTCAGGGCAGCCTGGCCCCAACTTGCAAGTGTGCCTGCCCTGGCCTGCCTGCTGCGCTCCTGCACATGCTGCTGCCCAGCCTGCCCTCTTGTGCAATCGCAGGGCTCAGTCTTGCGCTGGATGAGGAGCGGGACCTGGTCTGGGCCAGCGGCGGGGAACCTCGCATCAAAGCCTTTGCCATCGATTCCAGCGGTGATGCCGGCGAGGCGCGCAGCTGTCGCCACACCCTGGCCGGCAGCAACCGGGTGCTAGCAGTGGCGGGCGGCCGGGTGCTGGCGGCGGGCACAGGCATCGACAAGGGCCGCCTGCTGTACTGGGACGTTGACAGGTGCGCGGAATGGTTAGAAAAATGTGGACACGGCTGGCCCGGGATTGCCGACCTGAGCGCGTCTGGCGCTGGTTGCGTTGTGCCAGCTTAACCTCCACCCCACCAGTCAGCCTCACGCATACTCAAGCATCATTGCGCGTGCAGGCTCACGCCGCAGCGCGGCTGGATTGGCGCGGACGAGCTGGCGGCGGCAGATGAGGAGGATGAAGATGCGCTCCGGCAAATGTTTGGCTGCCAGGTTGGTTTCATCTGCGTGGTCAGCAGCTGTTAGCCGAGTTGCAGCAGCATACCAGAGTCAGCCTCCAGCCCCACCTTTTCTCGAAAGCTCTGCTCTCCGCAACTGCAGGTGCTGAACATGCTGGAGGAAAGCATGAATGATGACTTAATGGACAACGCCGAAGGTGAGGGTTTCCTTGCCGCCGCCGTCGCCACCGTTGTTGCTGCTGCTGCTGCTGCTGCTGCTGCTGCTGCTGCTGCTGCTGCTGCTGAATAGGATACCAACACACTCACCTTGCTCTACGCGCTGGCAGTTCACAGGCTTGTGAGTTGCAGTTTAGGGTGTGCCGGCTGAGTTTGGCTGAGCATTGCAGCTTAATGAGGCGTGGCCCTTGACCTCACATGCCACCTGCTCCGCCACTTTTTACTCGCTATCTGTTGAGTTGATGCAGAGGTGGAAGTGACATGGGGTGATGATCCGCATGGCCGAGTGCCGCTGCAGGCTGCTGACAAGGAAATCTTGCAGCTGGTAGCGCTAGGAGGGGCAGATGGTGGCGCCAAAGAGCCCAAGCAGGTGGGCGCTCATTGTTGCCCATGTGCACTGAGCACCTCCAGGGGCTTCTCGCGTGCCCTTTGCCGCCAGCCGGAAGGGCCGGTGCATGCCTGCAACCGACATGAGGCTGGTGGCTGGACTGGTCAAGCTGCTGCCGAGCAGCAGGGGCCGCATGGCACACCCCTCGGCTGTGTTCCTGGCCTAGCCTCGCAGCAGGCACCCATGGCATTTCCTCCCAGCGCCGCTTGCTGTGCCTCCCTGCACCTGGCGCAGGTGGCCGCCATGTTCGAGAACAGCAACTCGGTGTGGGTGTACGACTGGCCCAGCGGCCGCCTGTGCAGCCTGCTGACGGGGCAGCTGGGCAATGTGGCGACCCTGTCGGCCTGCCGCACATTGCCCCACACCATTGCCGCGGGATCCTGTAAGCACATCGGCCGCCGGACAGCCCGCTTGCTACCCCTGTGCTCTTGCCCTGTACAGCTCCCCGCTTTGCCGGATACGCCTGTTGTGCCTGCCCTGCCCGCTCTGCCCTTTGGCCGCGGTTGACCGCCGCACAGTCCTGGCCCCAAGTGGATCCACATTGACGCTTGCTTGCTGACCCACAATGCACCTGCCGCTGCTCTGTGCCCTGCCCCCCCTGTGCAGACGACGGCAGCGTGCGGGTGTGGGACCTGCGCAGCTCAGCCACCACCCACATGCTGACCTCACGCAGCTCCATGGCGGCATCAGCTGTGGCGCTGGCTGAGGACGAGGTGTGGAGTGCAGGGCAATTCAAACCCTGGTATTCCTGCGGGAACAATATGGCGTGGCGTGCCCTGCCCTGCCACAGGGCATCCCTTCTTTCCTTGCTTCTTAGCAGTCACGGGTGCTGCTCATGCCTGCATGCCACCGCTCCTGCCTGCTCTGTACAGGGCGTGCCCTTCTGCTTTTCGGCTCACACAAGCACAAACCATCGCTTCTCACGCCTGCATGGTGCCGCTCCCGCCTGCCCTGCCACAGGGTGCGCCCTTCTGCTTCAAGCGTAGCGCGGCGGCACGACATTTCTGCTCAATCGTTGCGGGCTGCTGCCCTGCCGTCCCATTGCCCTTCGCCGCAGGGCGTGCCTTTCTGCTTCTCTTCTCAGCGCGGCGGCAAGGAACTGCTGCTCAATTGTTGCGGGCTGCTGCTCCCGCCTCCCCTTTCGCCTTTGCGCAGGGCGTGCCTTTTTGCTTCACGGCGCAGCGTGGCGGTGAGGCAATCCTGGCTTGGGACCTGCGGGCCCCCAGCCGCTGCCTCTACGAGCTCGCCACAGGCAACACGGACGTTATAAGCCTGCAGGTAGGTGTGGTTCTGTGCGGAACATTGCAACCACTGCCAAGCAGCTGCAATGCTGCATGCAGCTGCCAACTCCGTATGAGCTCTTGCCAAACAGCTGTCTTGCCCTGCATGAGCTGTCCACTCGCATCGGTTTGGTTGGGTGCCAGTGTCAGTCGCCTCTGCTGTATGCCGACCCTGCTGTGCAGTGGCATGCGCGCTCGCGGTCCCTCTTTGCCGCCACTGAATGCGACTATCTTGACCGCCATGGGGGCAGGCACGACCAGGTGTGATGTTCGTGGTGTGCAGCACTGCAGCAATGTGCACAACATCGGGGCAGGCACGGCCGGGTCTGGTCTGCTTGGCGGTGCAGCACCGCGCACTGCTCTGCTGGCTGCGCTGCCCAAGCTAGCACTGCGAAATATCTTGACGTATGATTCTGAATCACGTATGCTGTGCTGTGCAGGGCGCCATTGAAGGCTACCACTGGCCGGAGTGCATGCACCGCCCCTCCGACTTTGGCCACGCGTGAGCCTGGTGCAACTCTGTCTGTGTGTGGGCCCTCGATGCTGGGAATGTTTCAGCCTGGCCTTTTGTGTTCTGCTGTTTAGGAAGTATCGTGGGGGTTGGCGGTGTTACCAGCCTCCTTGCAGCGCGGCTTGCTTCCAAACCTTTTTCGCTGCCTTCAAACCCTCGTGCTCCCTCATCCAATTCCGCCGCCGCCGCCGGTGCCGCAGGTGGGATGCTATGGAGCACCTCATCATCCGCTTCGCCTTCAAGGACGCCCCAGACCTCTCAGTACTGCCTCCAGAGGCTGAGCCGGACAGTGAGATGGAGGAGTACAGCGACAGTGAAGAGGATGATGATGATAACGGTAGCAATGACGGTGGGGATGAGGGCAAGGAGCAGCGGCGTGCCCAGTGCGCCACCTTCAGGCGCCGCAGCTCGCCCAGCTTCTGGTGACGGGAGCGCGGCAGGAGCCGCCAGCTGTGCACAGCACCAGTCTACTTGCGCCATTGCCGTGTACATTTTACACCTTGCTGTGGCCGTCAATGGCCTGCACCCCTGCCCAGCCGTCCCCTGCCTGCCCGTGCGCAATGTAATCCTGAGACGCTCCACTGCTGAGCAGCCGCTGCAACCAACGAATTTACAGCACACTGCTGTCACTGCTGCCGGGTTAGAAAAACTGGCATTCATTGCTGATGAGATGGCCGGCGGGGCATGGCACACAAAGCAGAGCAGAGCACACCACTCGCGGCACTGCCACGCTGGCGGGCCAAGCGGTGCCGCATGCGCCAAGTGGAGCCAGCTGCCGCTAGCCGGCTTGCATGCGGTTGCACCAGTCCTGCTGCTGCCGCGGGGCTGCCGATGCAACCAGTCCAGACAGACTGGCTGGCTTGCTTTACGCAGCGATTTACGCAGCGGCCTCCTTGGCGGCCTTCTTCTTCTTCTTCTTGTTCTTGAGGCTGCGGGGGGAGGCAAGAAGTAGTGTACAGAAAGCACGGTCAGGGCGCGGCAGGGGACGGCGCAGGGTCAAGCACTCAGCTGCTGAAGGGGGCAATCCTCAACCCCACCTATGGTTGCCTGTGACTGCGCCCACCAAACCAACCCACCTGGTGGCCAGCAGCGCCTTGACCTCCTCGTCCTCGCAGCTCTTGTCGCTCTGCAGCGGCTGCAGCGGCACGCCCGTGATCTTGTCGCTGCCGCTGGGCATGAGCAGCACGGTGCCCTTGATCTGCGTGGGCAGGAGGGTGGGCGGTGGGTTGGATTGAGCACAAGAGTTACCCCGCCACACATGCGCACCGGGTCGCCACCCTTCCTGAACGCTAAGCTAAGACCAGACATGCAGCACAGAAATGCTATCTTTCTATTGGTTTTCGACTCACGTGCGCCACCAGGTCGCCCTCCTTCTCGTACGTCACTGGGTAGGCGTTGAGCAGGCCGTGGTTCAGGCACTCCACCAGGCCAAACCGCGCCTGCTTGGCCTCAATGCCGCGCAGGCTGCGGGCAGGGGAGGGGGGGATGCACGCGGCAGGTCGGCAGTCAGCGGTGGTGAACGTTAACGCACTGCCGCTTGCACATTGCGCAGATATGCGCCTTCAATCAACAACAAACGATCATCGGCTGAAGGGTTGTTCTACAAACCAGCCGCACCTGAAGAGCATGGTGGGGTACTTCTTCTGCACCTCGCTCAGCAGCTCGCGCGACGCCTTCATCTTCAGCTGGTACTGGACCTGCGGGCGGGCGGAATACCAATGATAGTTGATGAGAGGCAGCTTGAACACAGCAGCGGTGCGATCATGTGAAGCCCATCCTACACAAACAATCACACATGCACGCCCCGCACGGCCGCCGCACCTCCATCGCGCGCTTGTACACAGTCGTCTCCTTCTCGTCGTGCAGCCTGCGAGGGGCACAGTGATCAGGGCAGCCAGTGGTGAGCGCCAGCCTCGTGGGGGGGACGACCATGATGCACAGAGATGCACAATCGCACGAGCACCCACCCATCTGCCCCCTGGGCCTTGCCCTTGCTGGCGGACCTGCAAGAGCCACCCGCCCAGCCAGGCTTGCGAACAACAACCTGCCCAAATCACACACGCAGCCCCTAACTCGGGTTTGCCCTCGCCGGTAAATCAAGTAACAATGTTGCCCAGCCAGACCCACGAACCACCTGCCCAAGCCATGCACAGGAGGCAGCCCCGCCCGCTCACTTGGGCTTGCCCTCGCCGGAGGACACCAGGCAGTCAATTGCGTACACCTCGCCCTCCTCAAACTCAACGTCCTCCACCTGTGAACAGAAGTGGAGGATAGAACAAACCAACCAAATTACGATAGAACACAGATGGTTTCTCGCATGACTGGAAGGCGCTTGCGAAATACTGGTAGAGAGGCTGGGCTGCTACACGATTGCGCCCCGCCCCAAGGTAGCCCAGGCCGTCAGGCCGGCCCAGCCAAGGCCCAGCAGCTGCGTCCGCACCGCCCCATGCCCACCTTCTGGTCGGGCTGCGCCTTGTGCACCACCGCCTTGTGCGCGTCAATCACAAAGCGGGTCATCTCGTACGTCATCACGCCGTCCACCAGGCTGTGGGAGCAAGGTTGGCAGAACATGGCATGGTTTGGTTTCTCAATTGCAAGCCAGAAAGCGGGTCACCTCGTACGTCATCACGCCGTCCACCAGGCTGCAGAGTGTGGGTGGCAGCAGGCACGAGGGTCAACTGGTGGGCAGAGAGCAAGTGCAGTAGAAGGGTTTTGTACGTCATCACGCCGTCCACCAGGCTGCAGATTGCGGGTGGGCAGGAGAGAGCAGGGCAGGATTCAACTTGGTTGCACGGCAGAAAGCGACTTGCGTGTACTCTCAGGCTGGCCGCACTGCGGGCAAGCTGGCTGTGGACCAGCAAGGAACAAACATCCCCTGCCGCTCACTTGCAGCCGTAGGCCTCGCAGATCTTGGCCAGCACGGGCGCCACCTCGCTGCTCTTGTGGCCTGCGCAGAGGCGGAAGAAGGCAGACAAGGAATGGTTACTCATGTGTTATGTCAACTGTCTGTATGCTGGTCACCGCTCTTCTGGCCACCCAGGGCAACCAACATTGCCACAAAGCCTGGGGTAAGCTTGCAGCAGCGCACAGCGTCTGCTGCCTCACAGCAAGCTGCTCTGAGCTGCGGCACCAGCTGAGGCTGTCCTGCGCCAACGCTGCCTCATGACTGCCTTCCCCGCACCTGGCCGGATCAGGCGGGCCGCAGCATCGAAGCACGTCTGTGCGCACTGCACCACAGAAAGGCAGGCAGGTGGCAGGGCAACAGGTGAGCACAGCCGCCCGTGCTGCTGCGCATTGATCGCTAGATCATTAGCCATCATGCCCTGCGCTCAGAGCGCCCCTCCCCATGCTGCTGATCCAGCGCCGTCCCAGCATGCCCACATGCCGCCTGCTGTGCATGCTGCGCCGCCTGCTGTGCATGCTGCGCACCTGCATGACGTCCGCAGCGCGGCCGGTCACGGGCGCCGCGCCATCGGCCGCCACCACTAGGGAGTGGGCAGCCTGGGCAATGTAGCCATCAATGTGGCAGCCAATGTCGCTGCATGGGGGCAGGCGGCAGAGCTAGTGCAGGGTAAGATGCCCATGCAGCAGGGGTGCGACTGGGCAGAAGCTCACACAGGAGGGGTTGGGTTGGCCGGGATAGGCAGTGCCTGGTCTAGCTGCCCATTGGACCTTTGCTGCTGTGACTGTGCGCACGTTGGCAACTGCCCTCAGCTGAACAGCATTGTCCGATTCTTCCGCAGCAGCAACAGCCAGCTGCTCACATCTTCACCAGGTCGCCCTCCTTCAGCTCCACAGCGCAGTCGTTGAGCGGGGAGCAGTGGCCCACGCAGCTGCGGGCGGGGAAGGCAGAAGGGCAGGGGGGGGGGGCAGGACGGACAGGTGAGCTGAGTTGGGGATTGCACCTGCCGCCAGCACTCGCAGTGGCTTTCCAGGACGCCAGCAACAGCTGCGTAGCGTATGCCTGCTCCCTGCCGGCGCTGCGGAGAGGCCTGCAGCCGCCACGCAATGCCAGTGGTGGGCGCCAGCTGCATTCCATCGCTTGACCCCGACTTGGTCCCCACAACTAACACAGCCGCTCACTTGTTCACAGAGATGCAGGTGGGCACGGCAATGCCTTTCTCAATGTCCTTGCCCTTGAACTCCTTGCCCACGCCCCTGCGGGTTGATCAGACGTGAGTCACAGTTGGCACGGCAGGCGGGATGTGTGAAGCAAGCGGAACCCAATGCCGCACGGTGGCTGCATTCCCCCGACTCGCTGCATGGCCATGCCTCTGCATCAGCCAGCCCACCCCCCTTCATGAACCATGCTGCGCCGGCTCGCCTCCATGCTCCTCTCATCCACTCACTCGTTCAGCAGCGAGTCGCCCTTGTCACACAGGTCGACAATCTTGGCGCCCGGCTTGCAGGCCTCCACCACAGCCGTCAGCGCGGCTGCACGCAGGCAACACACAGGCAGGCAGCCGGCAAGCCGATCAGCAGCAGTCGGACAGCGGCAGCAGCGTGTGACATGAGGCAGGCAGCAGCGGCGTGCGACCCCCAAACTGCTGGCTGGCCATGCCAGCAGCATATAGATGGCAGCATGCTTCAGCTGCTGCCCGCAGGCAGAAGCGCATGCACCGTACAACTGCTCATGTGCACCAAGCAGTGGCTGCAAGGGACGCACCATTGGTGATCTTGGCAGCAGCCTTGTACTTGGTCACAACATCGGGCTGCAGGGCACAAAGGCAGGGGGCAGCAACCGAGCATTCCATGAGCTCAATTGGCGGCTACGTCAGGTGATGGATGCAGCTGTGGTGGGGCTTGGGTTTTGCCAGCCTCTTGCGCTCCATCGTGCCATTACGCTGCCGCACAGCGGTAGGCAGCAGGCAGCAGGGCGGCAGCTGGCTGCCAGCAGCATGGGTGCCAGCCGGCGAGCAGCCGTGCCGCACATGCATGGGCATTGAAGCACCGGCATGCCGACTGGCAAGACCGGTGTCCATGCAGCATGGCGGCCTGCTATTCACTGTTGCAACTCTGCTGCCTAGCGCGCCACGCTGCTCTCAGGGCTGGCACATAAGCTCAATGCTCCCAGGCGGCATGTGCGCCTCGGGCCCCCTCTGCTGCTGCCGGCCCGCAGCGAGCCAGCAGCCCCTGGGTACGCACGTTGGAGAGGCTCTCCTCCTCGCGCTCGTGGTCAGAGCCGTACTCAGACATGGTTCAAAACTGCAGCCAGGCGGCAGGGGCAGCAGCAAGTCAGGACGAGCAGCGGCGGCGCCCGCCACCGCCAGCCGCCACCGCCGCCGCCGCCACTCAGGGTGGCCCGCCCCCTGCGGCGCCGGGCCTGCAAGCGTGCCATCGGCGCCCCGGGTGCTGTGTACGGTCCCCTGGCGGCGGCGCGGGTCCGTTTGGGCTGCAGGCTGGCCATCACCCCCTACCCAGCGCACGTTTGAGGGGCTCCCCTCCCGCCACGGCTCCAGCTGAATGCGATGCGCGGATGCAATATGCACGCGCAATGAAAGGAGGGAGGCGGGCGCGACCCGGCGGCATGAGCGCCGGGCGGCCTGGGACAAGGTCGCCTGGAGCGCTACGACGGGGCTGCCGCCTTGTGCGCCCGATCATCGGAGCCCCGACAGCCCGATCCGACTTCCTGCACGGCTGGGGAAGCCCGCCGGCTCGACCACCCCCGTCTCAACGCAACAAAGCCCGACAGCGAGCAGGGCGCGGTCCGTCGCGGCGCCATGACGCTGTGGACGCTGTTGCAAGTGAGCCGACAGACTGCCGGCCCCTCTGGAGGTCGCTTGCCTGCCGCCGCCGCTTCGCCGCCGCTCTCCTGCCGACTTGGCACGCGCCCTCCGCCTGCCCTCGCCTGCAGGGTGTGCTGCTGGTCATGAACGGCCTGGCAATAGTGAACAACGAGCGCTTCCTGGAGCCCAGTGAGTGGGCTGCTGCATGCACTACTTGGGCCAGCATAACCCTGCTGCAATAGCGAGGCTGCCGTCGCAATGACTGTTCTCGATGCCACTGCGCCGTTGCCGCCTTTCGCCTGCTTGCTCACATCTGCCTGCCATTTTCTTTGATCTTCCGCTGCAGACAACTGGGGATTCTCGCAGCTGGGCAACAACCCCATGGGACCATCTCCAAACGCCCTGAAATACCAGGTCATCGGCACACTGCACGCAGCGGCATACATGCGGGGTGCGGGCCTGTGCTGCTGCTGCTTGCTGCTTCCGCTGCTGTCCCTGCCGCTGCGTTGTGTAATGCGGCTGCCGCTGCGGCTGTGCAGGCAGCTGCTTGGATGCCCAGTGGGATGCCGCACCCCGGGTCGCTTACCTTGGGCAGGCCGTGCTTTCATTAATCCTAAGCAAGCCCTCTGTTGCCCGACCGCTGCCGCTCTCTGCCCCTCCATTCACCTGCCTGCAGTGCCGCTCATAGTGATCAACACGATAGTCATCTTACTGAAGCTGCTGATCGGATGACACCCGGCAGCTGGCGGCCATGCCCAGCCAAGTGCCCACCAGTGTCATGGCAGCCATTGCGGGCCACCCGCAGCCGGCCAGCAAACACAGCACAGCATGCCCTTGTCCTTGTACCTCTCCGCCCGCCCCAGCTGGACTGCTGGATTTGACCCATAAACCAATGCCTACCTGTTCTCAATTTATCACTGCCGCTCAGCTGCTTGTTTGTGCCAATGCTTCATTTGCTGCTGCAACCCACTGCAACTTGCTGACTGATGTTTGACTTTTGACCCGCCAGCCCTGATCGCTGTCAGCTCAACAACCCAGCTCATCCCCTGTACATCACAAGGCCGTGTAAGCGCTGCTGTACGTGAGACCGTGCCAGGCGCTGCTTGGCACCTCGTGCAGTCGGGGATGCGGCAGGCTGCTGAGGATGCATGGGCGCTTGCACTGCATGCAGCACGCTACCCCGCAAGCGGGCTGGCCAGGTGCTGCGGAGTGTCACCTGCAGGGCTGCTCCAGGGCTCAGTTCTTGGGGCTGCTGCTCCAAGGCTCAACTCTTACAGCACACCAGTGCAACGCGCAGAGCCGCGCCGGCCTGGCCAATAGCGTGCCAGGAAAAATGGGGAGGTCTCTATCGTGAGGCGCCGGCCGGGCAATCGCCGCGGCCCGGCAGCAGTGCGCAGTGTTAGCGATCAAAAGCGGGCAGGGAGCGGGGGCGGCGGAGCGGGGAAAAGGAACGAGCGGGAGAACTGACGGAACAGGGCGCAGGACCGGGGTTTGATCAGGGGCGCGGTGCGGGAGGGAAAATGGGGGCGAGGGGGGCCAGCGGGCAGCAGGCCCAGCGGCGCAGCAGGCGCAACGGTGGGCACACCTCGCCAGCCGGCCGCCCGCGCTTGCTAGTGCGGGCGGCCTGCAGCAGCCGCCCGGCTGGCTGGCTGCTCACGAGTGCTTGTGCTCGGAGTTGCAGATCTTGATGAAGGAGGGGCCCTTGAGGGACGCGCCGCCCACCTGGGGGGAAGGAAATGGTAGAAGCGGAAATGTGAGGTCAAAAGGCCCATGTGCTCCCAGACCAGACATTGCTGCGCACGTCCTCCCAGGCTACAGTAGGGCGGCGGGCCACTTGCAGTGCATTCAAACTGCAAGTTGTACACACGAATGAGACAGCCAGCCTCACCAGGAATCCACCCACGTCCTCCAGGTTGGCATGCTGGGCCGCTCCAACAAGTCCGATGCATTGTGAAATCCCACAAGCAGTATGAACAACAATGGAGTGGTTGGCTCACCAGGAATCCGTCCACGTCCTCCAGGTTGGCCAGCGTCTCGCAGTTCTGGTCGTTCACTGCAGGCATGACCAGAAGTAAAGATGGATTCAGGCCAAGGAGCAAGCAGTCTGTTGCTCGAGCACATCTTAGGCAAACGAGGAGCGTGAAGAGCCCCGTGGCTAGTCAATGATGCAGGAGGCACCTGTGAGCACGCACCACGCTGGCAATGAAGCTGCACACAAACCCGGCCACCCCCGCATGCTTTCTGATTGGATGGTGTTGTGGAGGAGCCAGCAACAGCCCGGCCAATCAGCAGCAAAAGAGGCGCACCGGAGCCGCCGTACAGGATGCGCAGCGTGTCGGCCACCTGGGGGTTGACGTTCTTGGCCACCCAGGCGCGCACGTGCGCGTGCACCTCCTGCGGCGGGCCAGCGGGATTGGAGCGGTTGATGTGGGGATCGGGTGCATGCCATGCCTAGGACTGGCAGCATGCGCATGCATGCGTGCATGCGCACCCGGGTCAGTTTTGAGCCTCCCCATGCAGCACGCACGGCCTACATCGCAGCACAGCGCAGCGCAGCGCCGCACCTGCGCCTGCTCGGGGGTGGCCACCACGCCGGTGCCGATGGCCCACACAGGCTCGTAAGCAACGACCTGGGAGTCGAGTGGAGAATGTGACGGGATGGTTGGCACCGAGTGAGGCGGCGGCAGCGGCGCAACCGCTCCCAGAGAGCGTGCTGCAGGCAGCGGCTGCTGCCCCGACCAGCGCGGCACTGCAGCGCAGCACAAGGGGACAGCTTCCCACCCCATGCCCTGACCATGTTGGTCCAGTTGCCGATCGTCGTGTGGTTGGCAATGGCCCTGTGCCAAGGAGGTCAGGATGGAGCCAGTCAGCACAATGCAGGCAGCACACATAGTCAAGAGGGCCCCATGAAAAGTGAGCCTTTGGTTAGGCAGCACCGCACTGAAATCCAGCAGCTTTGCCAGCCATTGGCAAAGCAGGTGGCAGCTTGCACGGCAGCTGCAACCAGCACCTCCTGCACTGGAGGCAATGTGCTGCTCGGCCAAGCGGCAACAGCACACACGGCTGCCACTTCACACGGCTGCCGCTACATGTATCATGCAGCTTGAGCTGCAAACGAATTCTTGTTTTGCTGACCAACTCACTGCAGCTGCGCGTCAATGACGTCCCACATGTGCCCGCTCTCCCGCTGCTCCAGCGTCTCGCCGATGCACGCAATGACCTGCAGGCAGGGATCACAAGCGGCAGGCAGCAGTGGGTGCAGCAAGCAACAGATGACACAAAACACGGGGATGGCTGCACGTTCCAATCTGCTCAGTGGGCGCGGGCAGGTGCTCCCGGTGCGGCCTAGAGAAGCCCCCCGCACCTTGAACCCCTGGCTGAGCGCGTATGCCCCAGTTCACACACCCATTGCATGCAGCAGCCCGACATCTATCATACTTGGAGTGGCGGCACATAACGAACACTAAGGCCCCCGCACCTTGAGCCCCTGGCTGAGCGCGTACTCGCACTTCACACACCCATTGGATGCAGCAGCCAAATGTAATAACAACCCTTGGATGAATCAAGCATTGCCCCGCACCTTGAGCCCCTGGCTGAGCGCGTACTCGCACTTCATGCCCACCAGCTCGTCGTCCTCGCGGCACAGGCTGCGCCGCTCTGCACAAGAAGGAAGAGAGCAGCAGTGGTGCATTGTCACAAAGGGTGCGATTGGCAGCAACATAACTTGACTTAACTTGATCACACACAACAGACCCACAGCCCACACGCACCCGAGTGGCCTAGGATGACCCAGGGGATGCCAAAGTCGTGCAGTTGCGACCAACCAGCCCCCCACACTGAACAATGCCGCAGATCAAACCCACCCGAGTGGCCTAGGATGACCCAGGGGATGCCAAAGTCGTGCAGTTGCGACCAACCAGCCCCCCACACTGAACAATGCCGCAGATCAAACCCACCCGAGTGGCCTAGGATGACCCAGGGGATGCCAAAGTCGTGCAGCATCTCCGCAGACACCTCGCCCGTGAACGCGCCGCCCTTGCTGACCCAGCAGTCCTGCGGGAGGCAGGAAGGGTTGAATTTAATAACAGAACTGGCATTGCCGGTTCCTGTCATTGGACCCGCGGCTGCTGCCCGGCAAAGGGGCGAATGAGGGAGGAGTGCAGGTTGTCACCCCAACCACGCAGCGCATGCAGCAACGGCAGGGGCTGCGCGGCGCAGCGCAATCGCACCTGCGCGGCGACCTGGAAGGGGGCCCGCAGCGTGCGCTTCACCATGTCCAGGTGCACAAAGGTGGGGGACACCACAATCTCAACCGTGCTGGGCACGCTGCCTGCGGGGTGGGCCAAGAGTTGGCGGGGAGCGCGGCAGGATGCAGTCGGCACTCCAGCTGGGTGTGGTGCGCACCTACGGCCCCAGGGCAGCGCAAGCACCGGGCAAGCACAGTGGCGGCGTGGAACATGGCAGCCTGCAGCCTGGGTGTGTGGTGGTGCTGCCAGGCTGCATTCGCAGCCGTGGCCGGCTGCTGCATTCAAAGATGCACCAGCAGCAGCGCTCGTGCGCTGACATCTGCGGCGGGCGGTCACGTCATCATCAACAGCACAACTGCCTGCCACTTGAAATCTACGGAGCGCACCGGCATTCAGGTCCTTGACCAGCTGCGTGACCGAGTCGATCGTGCCGTTGCACTTCCAGTTGCCTGCGAAGCGGGCGGGAGGCGCGCAGCTCGGTCGCGGCGGTCCCTTTGCTCCGGCGGCGCTGCCGCCTGTGGGAGACGGCACCTTCGCCATCGGGCGCCAGATCGGGCCCAGGGCCGCTGCCCCAGGCCCTTGGGAGGCCCCACAAACGTGAGCGCAGCTCAAACAAGGCGCGCGCCCGGCGGCTCACCGCCGATGAAGAACCTCCCGCTGCCGCGAGCCACGATCGTCATTCGACGGTGCGCCCGCGATGCGGCGGGGCTGCGGGCAGCCTGCAGCTGGACCCGCTGGTGCAGCAGGCTCGTGGACGCAAACATAGCGGCTGCTTGCTGCTGCGAGGCGATGCAGGCAGTGTGGAAGAGGGCGATGGGGGCGTGCTGGGCCAGCTTTGGGGGAGCGGCCTGCTCCGCGCTCAGCATGGGTCCGCTGCATGAGCAGCCCAAAGGTAAGGTGGCCCTGCAGCCCGCCCCCCGCATTCAATCGCGCGATCTGGTGGCTCCAATTTACATGCAACAGCGTTTGTGGAAGAATGACGGCGCATCGGGCCGGGGCGACGCCGCAGGGGGCTCTACCGCCGCCTCCGCCCGCCGGGCACCTGCCGCCGCCGCTGCATCAACCGCTGCATCAACCCTAAGACAGGAAGTGGCCGGCGGTGGTGCCCAGCCCGCCCTCCTTCTTCAGCCACTCGGACAGGGACTGGGGGCAGTTGTAGTGCGCCCCCAGGCCCTCCTCAACCTCCTGCCGCGGCACCAGCAGGTAGGCGGGGGCGTACTGCCGCGACCCCACGCGTGCCTCGCTCCTGCAGCCACAAGACCAGGGGGTGGCAATCGAGGGTGATCAGGGTGCTGATGCGGGGACAGACCATGAGCGTGCGACGGGGGAGAGGAGGTGCATGCACAGGTTATCGTCAGAGTGCATAATCAGGGCAATGCGGTAGCGACGCAGCATGTGGTGTCAGGTTGCAACTCGTGCATGCAGCCAATCGGCACTCGGTCACTCTGCCTCAGCACGCACGCACCGCGGGTCCACAAACGCCATCAGCCCCTGGGAGAGCAGGTGGTCGTAGGCTTTGGCGGCCGCGCCGCGGCTGTAGCTGTCCACGTGGGTGCCCATCAGGGAGTACTTGCAGAACTCGTGGTACGCCTGCAGAGCAGTGCCGAGATACGACTTAAGTCGGTGACTTTCAGTTCGTGCGGGCGTGGATGCACCAACAGCGAATGCTTGCAAACCCGTAGTGTGGCCTGTGAGGAGCACGGATGGGCAGTCGACTCCACTCAGAAGTGGGCGCTTGGGCAGGTGGCGGCTGGTTGATGGCAACGCTCGTGCCAGATCTCACTTGCTATCAACATGTCAGCATCGGTACAATCAAGCAACAATACCATCTCACCATCTCGAAGTTGACGTCCTCCTTGCCGCGCTGCGCCAGGCGCTGCACCGCCACCAGCAGGATCAGGTCCAGGATGGGCAGCCCCGCAACCATGTTGACCTGCGGAGAGGAGAGAAGACACGTAATTGGAGCAGGTGAAGGGTTGCGGCTACGAGCAGGATCAGGTGGAGGATGGGCAGTGCGGAAATAAGGGTGACCTGCCAGAGCGGGCTGGCGCAGTAAAGCGCTGGACAGGCAACAATGTATGGCACCCACTGCTGCACACAGCGGGCATGGCCAAGCCTCCCCAGCCAGCCGCATTCTCATTGGTTATTGGTGACAGCTGGCTGCAGCGCGCAGAGTGCGCCATTGCACGCTCAAGGCGCCCAGCAGCTTCCAACAGCCCCAAACAAAAAAAGCACCACAACACTCACCATGCCCTTGGCCTGCGACAGCTGTCGCTGCAGCGCGCCCAGCAGGGCGGCCGTGCTCAGCGTGCCGCTGCCGCCGGCGGCGCCCAGCGCCCAGTCAGCAATGTTAGCCAGGTAGCGCAGGGAGGGGGAGGTGGACACGCAGCGCTGCAGCGCCTGTGGGGAGATGTCAAGCGGAGGGAGGGCAGCAGCGACGGGTTAGGCGCGCGGCGTGGCAGACAGGGAAGGGGAGGTGGACACGCAGCGTTGCAGCGCCTGTAGGGAGGGCAGGGGCAAGGGCTGGTTGTGGTGGGGGGACACACGGCCGTGGCAGGAGAGGGCGGAGGCACAATGTTAGCACGGCAGGTCAGAACCCAATGGTCCGCCTGCCCCACTCGTGTGCGTCCTCTTCCTCTGCCCTCTCCACCCTGCCCAATCATAACAACAGCCCTCACACCTGCTTGACCTCTGCGCTGCCCGCCGCCGCCGCCACCGACGCATTCCACTTGGCCGCATAGTCTTGGTGCGCAAACTGGGGCGGCAGGGTGAGCATGCCCTGCAGCACCTCGAGCGCGCCGTCCTGCGCCCCCCGAGCCTGGGCCCCTGCGCCCTCAACGCCAGGCTGTGCGGCCACCGGCAGCGCAGAGGTGGGCAGCGACACATCCAGCTTGCGGTGGCTGCAAGGGGCGGGCGCATGAGGGGCAGTTGGGGTCAGGTCAGGTGGAGCCAAGCGCGATGTTACTTGGTCGTTGGTTGAATCGCGCAAGCAGGGTTGGGTCAGGCATGCACAACCATGCAACTGAATCGTGCACAACTGTCAAACTGAACTTTCCACATCTGCACGAATCCACGCACCTGAACCGGCTCTTCACGCGCTTCTCCAGCATCTCCACCACGTCGTGCCGCACCGTCACACCCACCACCGCAGCCTGGGGAAGGGGAGGGTGGGCGCTGAGGTGAGTGAGCGGGGGCGGTGGGGGCAGGCGCCACCAGCTCAACACCAGCCCCCAAGGCTCGGACTTGTCACCTGCATGCCGCTGGTCTGCAGCGCGTCCAGCAGGCTAGTCTAGCTAAGATTGTTCCGATGAGCGGCTACCAGAAGGGCCCAACTTCACGATTCCGCTGCACCCGCCCGCCCTGCTGACCTGCATGCCGCTGGTCTGCAACACGTCGTCTAGCCTCCAACATAACACTTGAACTGTACCTAAACATCACCACCCTACCAACCTGCATGCCGCTGGTCTGCAGCGCGTCCAGCAGGTTGTACAGCAGCGTCTGCTTGGCACGCTTGGCGGCAAAGCCGTCAAAGTCGTCCAGCAGGAACAGGGCCACCTTGTCGCAGCTGCGGCAGGGGTGGAATGCACATCATACTAGCTGTGTGAGCCAGTGGCGAAGTGTTCAAAGGTGTCCAGCAGGAACAGGGCCACCTTGTCGCAGCTGCGGGGAGGGGGTGGAATGCACATAATACTAGCTGTGTGAGTCAGTGGCGAAGTTTTCACAGTCATCCAGCAGGAACATGGCCACCTTGTCGCAGCTGCGAAAGAAAGAGAAATCAGGAGGGCTTTTATTGTACCATAAAAGCAGTCGAGGTCGTCCAGCGGGAAGAGCGCCACGCTGTCGCAGCTGCGAGGGGTGAGGGTGTGCCGCAGCAAAATGAACAGGCCGCCAAGTGGTTGGGCTAAGTTGGAACAGCCACCAGGTCGCAGGGCGGCAGTGCAAAATTCTCAACAGCAACAAACAAACGCTGGCCTTGCATGTGCTGTGCACACCCACCTCTGCAGGCGGGTCAGCATGCCGCGCAGGAACTCGATGTTCTCTCCAATCGAGGCCGCCTTGGAGAACTGGTAGCTAAAGGCCCTGCATTTGGGGAGCGTGGCATGCGTGCTGTGCTTCATGCGCCAAGGAGACACTACTGCGCACTGATTCAGAGCATTGCTTGGCACACTATGGCAGCACATAGCAGCACGCCATGGCCAAGCTCAGCTGCACCCCAACGCTGCACTGCGCAATAGTGCTGGCGAGTACAGCAAACAGGCGGCAGCATTGCACTACGCATCACTTATGGCTGCTCCAGCCTGCAGTCACTCACTCGCATAGCTGGCGGGCCAGCTCCCGGAAAGCGGTGCGCTCCTCGGCGTGCACCAGCCCGGTCAGCCGCACCACGCCCACCTGCACCACACCGGCAGATGCAGCGCAGTGTAAGGGCAGAGCGCAGCTGGCTGGCAGTTGCCCTGCCGTAGCAAGCCAGCGGCACAGGGGCCGGTTGCTCTGCTGTGCTGTTCAGAGGGCAAAGCACTCAAACAGAGTCAACAGGCAGATAAACTCAATCTAGCCGAAACCCACCACTGGATCCTTGGGGTTGGTGTTGTACCGGGCTGCCAGGTCGGCCACCGCACGCTCCACCACCTGCAGGGCAGCATGTGTGTACTGTGAGAGGCGATGGCCAGCTGGGGAAGGCAGTGAGCAGGGCAGGGCGGCGAAGGGCGGCTGCGGCATGCCCCGTGAAATAGAGGCGCGCCAGGCGAGCAGGGCGAAACGCAGTCAAGCAACAGCCCACGTGCTGGCTTGGCTGGACTGTACAAGCAGAGGGTGACAGCCCCAGAAATGTCTGCCAGTCAACAAACTGCAGCTTGTTGCACGCACCAGGGTCTTGCCGGAGCCGCGGTCGCCCACAACCAGCAGGGAGTTGTTGTGCCCCAGCTCCACAGTGGAAGTCAGGCTGTCCAGCAGCGAGCGGTGCACCTCCTGCGCACGGAACAGCAGGGTGAACGGCGGCCCATCGCTGGTTGAGACATGCGCCTCCGGGGGCAGGGGCAGCCATGTACTACAGGGCACAGTGCAGTACTGAGCAGAGCAGCAGGGGTGCAGGCCTCAGTCAGCGCACTGGAGAGTGCAGCACATACACAAGCGCAAGATTGACGAAGCAGCACCCAAATGCAAAGCAGGAGCAGCGCATCCACACCTGCAGCTCCGGGCGCAGTGGCATGGTCGTCGCCTCACTGCTGCGCGGCTGTGTCAGGCGGCGGCGCAGGAAACCAGCCGCTTCTGCGGCAGGGTCGGCGCGGCTGCCGGCTGCAGCTGCTGCAGCCTCTCCCTCCTCCTCAGCATCTGCCATTTCATCATCGCTCTGCTGCACTGCCGCCTCTGAAGCAGCCGCCGCCGCCATTGCACCTGCCGCCTCAGGAGGCAGCGACATCTCCAGCTGCTGCGCAGCGGCAGCAGGCGCAGGAGAGCCGCGCTGTGCCTGCGGCGCCGGCGACCGCTCCGCCTCAGCTGCTGCCACCTGCCGCTTGCCCGAGGGCTTTCTAGAGCTGCGCCGCTTGCGCCCCCGCTGCCACTCGTCCAGCTCCTCCTCTTCCTCCTCATCTGGCTGCTGGGATGCAGGCTGAGCCGCATCTGCCGCCTGCTGCCGCCGCTGCCCCTGCTGCTGCTGGGCCACAGCAGCAGGCTGCTCGCCCCGGCGCTTCCGCTTGGCCGCCGGCTGCACAGCCTGCTGCTCGTCTCCCTCCTCCTCCTCCTCCACTTCCGCTGCAGAGGCCTTGCGGCCTTTGCGCTTGCCGGCAGCAGCACCGCCGCCCTTCTGCTTCTGCTGCTGCTTCTGCTTGGGCTGCTGGGCTCGCTGCGAGGCTGCTGGCTGCGGCTGCTGCTCCAGCTGCTGCTCCCACCACTCCAGCAGCCGGCCCACTAGGTCTGCCTTCTTGCCCTCGCCCGACAGGCCCAGGCTGCCGCACTCCGCCTGCAGCTGCGGCACAGTCAGCTTGTTCAGGGCGCCGCTGTTGGGTGGGTCCCCAGCTGCTGCCCACTCGGCAACCTGAGATTGCTGCTGCTGCTGCGCCTGCTGCTGCTGCTGTGCCTGCTGCTCCTGCTGGGCCTGCTGGCGGCCGCTACTCCGGCCTAGGCGGCTGGGTGCTGCACCCTGGCTGCCTCCCGCCCGCTGCCGGCTGGACGCCCGGCGGCCAGAGGCGCCTGACGCCTCAGACACTGTGTCGCCCGCTGCCGACCGCGTCTGCCGCTGCGCCCCAGCGCTGCCCTTGCTGCCCTTTGCCTGCTGGCGTGCAGCTGCACCACGCTTGGCAGGATGCGGCTCCTCCTCATCATCATCATCATCATCTTCCGAACCAGAGGATGCTGCATCTTCTGCTGCCACTGCCGCTGCTGCCGCCCTGCTGCTGCGGCGAGGGGCGGGCTGGGCCGCTGCCTGCCGCCGGCCGCGCTTGCCGGTGCCGTGCGGAGCAGGTGAGCTGGCCTCGCTGTCGCTGCCACTCTCCTCTTCCTCTGATTCCTGCTCTGCTTCCTTGTGCTCCTCATCGCCATCCTCCTCCTCACCATCCGAGCCGCTGCTGTCGGGCTCAGAGCTGCTGCCATCCTCATCTGAGCTGCCGGCCCGCTGCTGCTCTTCCTCCCCGCTGTCCATGTCAGCGTCTGTATCGTCCTGCATGCAAGACAGTTGACGAGAGTTGTAAGCACGCCACAGCCAATAGCTGGGGCAAATGGCAGGGGCGTCCGCGAGCAAAGCAACGAGCACGGCTGTCGGCGCCTGCTGCCGGCGGCTGCCGCCGCTGCTTCAGCACGCACCTGGCTCGTCAGGTCGACTGAAATACTCGATTCGGACACGTCAGACCCCGTGCCACTGCGCTCTGGCAGCTGCTGGCCCTCGCTGGCCGGCTCTGAGCCTGCCGGCTGGGCCCCTGCGGCCTGCTCGCTAGCCTTCACGCTGCCTACCAGCTGCAAGACCTTCTTCAACATGCCGGCCCGCCGGCAGCTGCAGCTGCGAGTGGGGTGTTCAAGTTTGGGCCCCGCCGGGCTGTGGGTCGGCCGGATTGCCCCGATCGTCAAAGCAGGTGCTCACATGCGCATAGCAGCGCTGTCGATTGAAGGCAAGCGCGGTGCCGCCACGCATTTCACGGGCCCTGATGAAGGGCGGGCCGGGCTCCTTCGGGCCTCCGCGCACTGCTCACATGTTTGGGGCGATCTAAACTTCGCGTACAGCTGCCAGCTGGGCCCTCCGGAAGCGCGATGGACCTGGTGGACTTGGTGGACGAAGAACCAGGGCTCGAGGGCGACGATGGCAATGCTGATGCAGCCCGGCAGCTTCAGCTGGTGGAGCAGGAGCTGGCGCAGGTGAGCTGGGAGCCCGCTGCTTGCGGCCAGAGGCGGCGCTCACGTTGCCTTGGCAACCGCTGCCAATGCTCCCTCCGCCCCAATGCACTCCACTGCTTCATGCACCCACTGAAACCACCAGGTAGAGCATGAGGTGGAGGTGCTGCTGGCGCGGCAGGCGGCGCTGCAGGCGGAGCGGGAGCGGCTGACGCGTGCCATTGCTGTGGAGCGGCGGGCGCCGCGCGCCGACTGGGCGGGAGCCTTCCCTTGGGTGGGTAATAGGGGCTGGGATTGGGAGAGACAGGAAACGCACGTGCATACGCATTGTCTGCGGCGCAATGCAATGGTGCATCATGTGTCTGGTTGTGGAATCTGTGCGTGGTTCCGGCTGGGCAGGCCGGCGGGCACCTCCCTGCTCTTTCCCGGCCTGGTCTTTTGTGCACTAAGATGTGACATATTGCCTGCCCCTGCTGCCTCCCATCCTCCGCCACACAGGACGCCACCGTGCGGCAGCTGCTGGGCAGCGTGTTTGCGCTGCGGGACTTCCGCCCGCTGCAGCGCGAGGTCATCAATGCAACGCTCCAGGCGCGCCGTTGCATTCCCGCCGCAAGGCTGGGCTAAGTGGCCCGGCCTGGCTGCCTCAAATGGCAACGTCAACTTTCTGTCCAAACATTCAACCTCCACACATCACATATAAGGACCTGACCCCACGGCCCTACTGCCTGCCTCCCCTCCCTCTCACCATGCCAAGCAGGGCCGCGACGTGCTGTGCCTCATGCCCAGCGGCGGCGGCAAGTCGCTGTGCTACCAGCTGCCCGCGCTGATGGGCGGCTCGGGACTCACCCTGGTGGTCAGCCCGCTGCTGTCATTGATTCAGGACCAGGCAAGGGGATAACTTGTCCTGCTGTCCTGCGCATCATGGGGCAGCCACTGCTAGATGCTTCACTACAATGCCCTCTTCGCGGGATCAGCTCAGCTCAACAGGGCGGCATGCAAGTTGGTTCTGCAATGCCGCTGCCAGCCTTACTGATTGAATCATCTGCCTGCCTGCCCACAGGTGCGGGGCCTTGAGGCGCTCGGGGTGCACGCTGCCGCCCTCACCTCCCTCACCAGTGAGTGAACGGTACACGCTGCTGCTCTGATTGTTCTGATCTGACTGCAATTTTCCCATGACGGGGCGCGGGGCGAAATCCCGGGGACAACATGCCTGCTGCTGCCTGCTTGCCACCAGACTTCTCGAATGCCCACCTTGCTTGCTCCTCAGTCAGCCGCCAAAGCCTCCCACTCAGCCCACTCTGCTTCCTGTCCTCCATCCCGCTCCCTGAACAGGGAAGGAGGACGCGGCGGCAATCAGCAAGCAGGTGGAAGACGCTTCGTCTTCGCCTCGTTTGCTCTTCGTCACTCCGGAGAAGATCGTCAACTCCAAGCGCTTCTTTTCCAAGGCAAGTTTGCGTTTGGCAGCAGTAGGGCGCTGTGGCGCGGGATGGGGACAGCGTCAACACACCCAAATGCTTGCTCCAGTCATCAGTTTTGCTACCACATGCAAGCTTCAATGGACGTGCAGAGCTTCAATGGTGTTTCCTTTCGCCTGCATTACGCCCCGCAGCTGGAGAAGGTTTACAAGCAGGGGCGGCTGGACCGCATTGCGGTGGACGAGGCGCACTGCTGCAGCCAGTGGGGGTGCGTGACGTCAACCCCCCCTCTGTTTCATTTACAGTTTCCTTTACAGTGGACTTGGGCTTTGAATTTGGACTGAGATGTGAGCATTGCACGTTGGGTAGCTTTGGGAGCAGTGTACAACACGCGTGCAGCCGGTGTGTGCAGCGCGTGCTGTCGCTGGCGTCCGGAATGGTGCAGATAGTTCCCCAAGTTAATTCCTCTCCAATTACTGCGTTGCAGCAACGACTTTCGTACAGACTACAAGCGCCTGGCCATCCTCCGTCAGCAGTTTCCGGACACGCCGATCCTCGCTCTCACCGCCACCGCCACGCAGCAGGCGCGCAGCTGGGCGGTGGCATTTGTGCTGTTGCTAGTGCTGCTTCTGGAGCTGCTGCCAATACTGCTGCTGTTCTGTGGCATCCAGCACCAACAAGGACCTAATAGTAAATATCAGAGACTACTTGACAACATACAATATCAGCAAATTTGGTCCTCGTGCAGGTGTGCCAGGAGGTGCGGTCCATCCTGGACATCGAGGCCAGCGAGCTCTTCCGCTCCTCCATCAACCGCCCCAACCTGTACTACGAGGTGAGAGAAGGAGAAGGGCCCACCGCGGCTGGCAATGGTTGGTCATCATGCCTTGCCTTGGGTTTGCATGCGCTCCATCGACTGGGCGAAACTGTGCGGATAAGTAGGCTGCATTGGATGGTTCTCAGCTGTACCCCATGCCTTCTCTTTCATGCATGCCCCGCCTCCATGGCCGCCTTCCATCCTAAACACAGGTGGTGCAGAAGCCGGCCACCGCGGCAGAGCTGGTGGCCGACATCGCCCGCTGGATCAGCATGCACTACCCCAACGGAGAGTCGGGTGCGCTCGAGTGCCTTGTGCATGCGCCGCAACTGCACATTTTTCCTGCCGTACTTCCATCCAGCCTGTCTTCTGGCCCACTAGGTGTTTTGCTGCCCTGAGAGGCCCATGTATCAACCTGTGTCACGTGTAGAGCGAGCTCCTCCCTGCCCCGCAGGCATTGTGTACGTGCTGACCCGCAAGGACGCCGAGACGCTGGCCGAGGTGTGGAATGATTGGAGGGGGCTGTGGCTGGTGTGGAAGGAGTGCTGAAGTTGGTGGCGGTCGGAAGGGCGAATTTCGCCGGTGCAGGGAGGCTGCAAAAACAAACCAGCAGCTGCTGGAAATTTTGCATGGCTTGCGCCCTTTTCTTGCAGGAGCTGCGGGGCGCGGGGCTGCGCTGCGGCGCCTACCACGCAGACATGGAGCCGGCGCAGCGGGAGCGGGTGCACTCGCAGTGGAGCGCGGGCAGGCTGCAAGTGATTACAGCCACGATTGCGTTTGGCATGGGTGCGTGCGGCTGGTCTTTGCAGGTGGCAGCAGTGTGTTGGGTGGTGTGCGCTGGTTGCTTGAGAGATGGCTCGGTGTTGCTAATATGGTGAGTGTGGCCAACCCCCCATGGCCGCTTGTTTTGCAAGCCCAAACCCTTTCCCCGCCTCAGCAAGCACGCTGCTTCCTCATGTGAACCCTGCCCGCAGGGATCAACAACCCGCACGTGCGCTTCGTGGTGCACCACACCATCAGGTGGGCGCAAGAGCACATGATGCATGCGTCCGCTGCACGCCTGGCTCACCATGAATACGCCAGTGGCGGTGTGGCACGCAGCAGCTGCTGGCTGCCTGCCTCTTTTCCTTTCCAAGTGTCCAGCCCTTTTCGCCGCTCAGCTGGCCCTCCTCAACACCACTGTTCTGCTTGCCAGCAAGGCTGTGGAGAACTATTACCAGGAGTCCCTTCTCAAGCTGTTGCGACCTATTGGGCTTCTTATTCCCTTTATTTGCAGCAAGGCTGTGGAGAACTACTATCAGGAGTCGGGGCGGGCGGGGCGCGACGGCCTGCCCGCCCACTGCCGCCTCTACTACCGCTTCGCAGACTACATGCGGCAGGTGGGTGCGTGGCAGGAGATGTGACAGGATGGGCACGGTGGGTGGGTTGCCACGGCTTGCAAGTGTTCACCCCTCCGCTCCATCCAGCTGAGCCTCGCGCCTTTCAAGGACGCCTCCATCCAAACCACGTGCAAGACACATGTGGAAGCAGGACAGAACTTTCCAATGGCCGAAGTTCCTCCCTTGTTACTCCACTGCTCCCCTCCATCACCCGACAGGCCACGGTGGTGACTATGGAGTACAACTGGGAGGCGCACCTCAAGGGCATGCTGCGCTACGCCGCCTCCACCACCTGCCGCCGCGCCCAGCTGTGAGCCTGGGGCCCGTTGGGTGGGTTTGGTTTGGTTGGGAAGGAGGGAGCAAATGTGGGCGGCAGGGCAAACCCAAACGACCGCCTGCCTTGTGCCTGCTGTGCGGCCGGCTGGACCAGGTCCTTTGCCGGTAGTCTGCGTCTCTGAACATCTCTTCAACGGTACAGTTACCCGTTTGCCCGGTGCAGATGCAAGCACTTTGGCGAGGCGCCGGCCCGCTGTGCCGCCGGCTGCGACGTGTGCCGCCGCCAGCAGGCGGCGAGCGAAGCCAATGCCACAGGGGCGGCAGCTGGTGGGGCAGGAGCAGCAGCGGCGGCAGCAGCAGCGGGTGGGGCAGCAGCAGCGGCGGCAGGAAGAGGCGCTGCGGCAGCAGCTGGCGGGGCTGCGCAGGAGAAGAATGTGACAGAGGCGGCCAAAGGCGCTGTGCAGACACTGCAGGCAAGGATCGGCCGGGGATGCTGGGGGGAGTGCTGTGCGGCTGAGCTGGCCGATTGTTGGGGAGCAATGGCGGCTGGTTGCGGTGCAACTGGCAGATGCAGTTTGATGATTGATTCACACCGAACGCGCCTGCCTGCCATGCTGGTTAGGAATGAGTGCAACTTTAGCAGCCCGACTGCGTGGCCTAGCCTGCCTGCACACAAGCAGCCTCGCTTACCCTGGCCTACCTGCAGGCATGGCCAGGCGCAGAGAAGCGAGCCACCCTCATTCAGCTGATTGACAAGTGGCGGGGCAGCAAGGTGCGGTGCATGGGCTAGGCCCCATGCGTGTGCTGCAGGGCAGGGCGGTGATCTGATGTGTGCATGCCGGCGGCCGTGTTTGCAACAAGGTTTGGAGGTTGCCCGAGTTGTCTGGGCATCGTGCCTCACAGCTGACCCAGCTTGAGAGCCCCAGCCCGTTCTTCCTTTACCCTTTGCTTTCCTGCAGGATTCAGCAGTGGCTACCAAGGCGTTAAGTAGGGACGACCCTTACCTGATCCATTCTTCTGTCCCTCTCTAAATCTTTCCACAGGATTCAGCGGTGGCCAAGGCCGCCAAGGTGCTGAGCCGGGACGAGTGCGAAGCGGTGCTGCAGCAGCTGGTGAGGCCGGGCTGGTTTGTTTCCTGCCTGGCTGTCAAAACATGCCAGCTGCAGCAGCTGGCCAGGCTAGCTGTGCCCCTGGCCAACGCTACATGCATGCCTGCCTCGCCTCCCCATAAATTTGTGGCGCACATGTTGCCACTGTGCGCCCAAGGCACCTGGCGTCTCCATTCCTGGTCATGCCGCAGGTGCTGCTGGGCCTGCTGCGCCTCGACTTTGGCTTCACGGCAAGTCTGCTTCCATTTCGATAGTGTGCTGGCATTGGTACATAACTGTCTGCTGACAGGGCCTGCCTGCTGAGCCACACCTGCCCGCCTGGCTGCTTGGCCAGGCTGATCCGCTTTCCCTTGCAAGTCCTTTTGATCGCTCCTGTCTCTCCTCCCTCTGCGTCGCAGGCGTACGCAACCAACTGCTACCTCACAACCACCCAGCAGGCCAACCGTCTGCTGCAGGTGCGTGCTGCACAAAAGTGGGGGCCTTGGCCGTACAGCCGTGGGTGCTCGGCTGCCAATGGCCCGACTGCTTGCCTGGACATGCAGCAAGATCGTTTGTGCCCAGCTAGCTGGGCATGCCATTCTGTTTCAGTGCAGGCATAATTGCTCATCCTGCCCTGCCCTCGCCCCTGCAGGGCAAGGTACGGGTGTGCATCCCAGCAACCACCAAGAGCAGCAGCCACGCCGGTTCTCCCGCCCACAAGCCTGCCGCCGGTGCGGAGGCCGCGCTGCAGCGGGAGCGCAGCCAGCAGCTGGCGGCGCGCGGCGGCGGCCGGCAGGACGTGGCACAGCAGCACCAGCAGCAGCAGCAGCAGCAGGACCCTCGGTCTGCGGCCGCGGATGCCGCACAGAGGCGAGCGGCTGCCCAGGCCGCTGCGGCACCGGCAGCCGGAGCACTGGAGGCAGCTCGGCAGCAGCTGGCTGCTGAGCATGGCACGATAGCTGGGGCGGTGCTTACAGGTGAGCGGACGCAGTGTTTTGGGCTTTCGGCTTGGATGAAATACAAGCTTAAATTCAAGGCGGCTGTGGAGTCGAGATCCGCAGCCAGGTGCTGGACTGCGCAGGCGAGGAGGCACGACGGATGGCCTTCATGCCTTTTGGACCGCTGCCCGCTGGTCTCCCGCCCCCTCTGCTCGCGGCAGCTGTGCACTGCTCCCCTGGCTGACATCCCTTGTTTCTTGCCATCCCCACCAACCCCGCAGATGACCAGCTGCGCCAGCTGGCAGCTCAGCGGCCTGCCACTCAGCGGCAGCTTGCTGCTCTGCTTGGGCCAGAGAAAACAGAGCTCTACGGTGCTGCCCTGCTGGCCGCGCTGCTGCAAACCGGGCAGGCGGCTCTTGGGGAAGGCAGAGGTGGCAGCGGCAGCAATGGCGGTGGTGCCGCGGCAGCAGGAGCGCAGCAGCAGCAGCAGGTGCAGGGCGAGCAAACCCATGCACAGCAGCAGCAGCAGCAGCACGAGGGGGATGAGGGCCAGGAGCTGGCGGCGCAGCAGCAGTATCCCGCGCGCGGCAAGCTGCAGCAGGCAGGGAGCTGGCCGGCCAAGCAGGCCCGCAAGGCAGAGGTGGTTGTGCTGGACAGCAGCGATGACGATGAGGCATTCGTGCCTGCACCTGCCGCGGCGAGAGGGCCGAAGCGTGGCAAGCGCTAGCGGGCTCGCCGGTGAGAGCAGCTGGATCGGTGTGGCAGGGCGCTGCTGGGGCGGCGGCTCACCGCCCAGTGCATGTAAGCCCACAGGAAGGCAGGCAGGCAGATGGCAGGCAGGTGTAGGACTGGCGGGCAAGGGGAGGATGGGTGTGTGAGAGGGGGCGTAGGACGGGGCTTGGGTGCCGGTTGGTTTAAAAGGTGCTTCAACGGGCGGTACGGCGGCGGCCACCCCGGCCTCTGTGCGATCCCCGCTGCCTTGTGCGGCTCGCCAAAATACGTAGCATTAGACCCTCAGGCGCGTTGCCAGGCCAGAGGGTCGGCTGGTGACAAAGATGTGGTGGGCCCAGGCGCCTGACCATGGCGGTCTGCCGCTCATGCATGGGTTGGGCAGGCGGCGACGGCAAGGCTGCTGGAGCTAGTTTGGTGCTCCTCCATTGCTCTGCACTGCTCTGAGAGCAGCAGGAGCTCCGAGGTTGGCTGCGGTCGGGTGCACTCGACTGGCGAACCGGGCAAACACTCGAGAAGAGTTTGGAAGCACATTGCCGTCCGAACCGCGCTGCAAGCGCGAAATTAGGCGCCGATGGAGTCCGCGGTGCGAGCAGGCGCCTGCTGCTCGTCCGCCGCCGGCGGCGGCAGATTTGTACCGCACGGAACAGCGGCGGCGGCGACTGCTCAGACCGCTCTGCCCTCCTTGGCACCCCTGCTGCAGGCTGGCTGGGCCACGGGCCTCCTGGGCTTCAATGTGAACAACATATTCGCGAAGAAGCATGGCGGCAAGAAGCGCGGACCGCTGGCCGACGACGCCGGTGAGCGTTGTCCCGCCAGCTCCTCGGCTGCCCCGCTGCTCTTGGGCCTCTCGTCCTCTGCGCAGCAGAGGCGCAGCAATGTGCCCTGCTGCCGCATGCATAATATGACTGCTTATTGTGGTTTTTACGCGCACAGAAGGGTTGCACCCATGAAGCCTGAGGCACTGCTCTGCTCCCTCTTTGCAGCCAACCCGCGGCGCGCCGAGAGCGCTGCCGGCGGTGCGCTGGAGACGACTGCTGAGCGAGCCCGGGCACGCGATGAAGCGGTAAGCAGTATGTCAAATTACATGTGTTGTGCAACTGTATGTGGAATGCAGCGTGCAGGCCAGGCTTCGGCGCACGCAAGCCGCCTTGCAAAAATGCAACCCACCTGCCGCCCTGCCCCATTGCATCAACCTCTCTCCTGCCGGGACGGCGGTGGAGGGGATAGAAGCACTGCCGGCCAGCGCACCGTCACCTCGCCACAACACAGTTCAGCCAGCTTATCCAAACCGATGCTCAATACATGCACTGGATGCTTACCTCTCTTCATACTGGCAGGAGCTGACGGAGGAGAAGGCGGCCCTGCTGGCCAGCGACGCCAAGGCCATGGCCCAGTACCTGCTCAAGCAGAACGAGGATGGTGCGCATGCTGCGCCTGCTGTGCCGGCCGGTTTGCATCCATGCGTGGCTCATGGCTGCAAACAGAGGGCGACGCAAGGTGGCCCACTGTGTCCGCTGTGCTGTGGTAACTGCTCGTCTGCCACTCGCATGCACCCATCCTCCCGGCACCCTCCCCCCCCCTCTCTGTAGCCCACACGTTTGGCGAGTGGCTGCACTCCCGCTTCAAGGAGCTGGGGCTGGAGTTCCCCACCGTCACGGTGGCGTACCGCGACCTCAAGTGCGTGGTGTGCTTTCCCAGCCCAGAAAAGTGGCATGCTTGCCATGCATGCATGCACATTCGGTGACCGTTGCACTCACGGTTTCCTGCCCCTCCCATGTGCAGCGTGGAGGCGGAGGCGGCGGTGGGCAAGGCAGCCATCCCCACGCTCAAGGTGCGGGGCTGCCCTTTGTGTGTGTGGCACGCTTCCCTTCGTTATGGGCCCTTGGCTTCCAGCGAAGGGAGCAGAAACCTTGACCAGAGCTCACCTGAAGGGAGGATTTAGGGGACCAGAGCAGGAGTGTATGTACACTCACCAAATGGGCACTTGTATTAGTATGCTGCCACCCATCGTCTTACCCACTCCTGCCCTGCCCGTCCACCCCATCATCCACAGTCCTTCTTCATGCCCTGCGCCGGCACCTCCTGCGCCGGCATGGTGGGCAAGGGCAAGGGCAGCGGCGGCGTGCGCACCACCGTCATCAACAAGGCCACGGGCGTGCTGCGCCCGGTAAGGCAGACTTGTTATGGGTGGATGCAACCAACTGCACCACGGGACGAGTGGCTGGCTGGCGCACGCTGGGCTTCATACAGCGCTCAAACCACACATAGTGTACCCATACGCATGCGTTGTACTGTTCTCCCATCCCCGCAGGGCCGCCTCACTCTGCTGCTGGGCCCGCCCGGCGCCGGCAAGAGCGTGCTGCTGCGTCGGCTGACGGGGCAGCTGGAGGAGTCGCCCATGCTGGAGCTCACCGGGGAGGTGCGCTTTGTTGCTGCCTCATGGTTGAATGTTTCGGTTTTGTTGAGTTACAAACAGGTGGAGGCGTCACCCATGCTGAGCGGAGGGGTGGGAGCAGCAGGTGGAGATGTGTGGATGCGGGGATCAGCGCTGAATGCTTGCACCACCTATGTCTGCCATCATAAGCTTCAGTGGTTTGTTTAGCGTGGATGATACGCGCTGAAACATATGCCAGCAACTGATCGGCCTAACAACGACACGTGCCTCCCCCTGGCCAGGTGCGGTACAACGGGCGAGACCCCTCCACCTTCGACCTGGAGCGCACCGCCGCGTTTGTGGACCAGGTGGGTCGCTTTGAATGGAGAGCACAAGCAAGACATGCCTTAACGGGCAGCTCCGCGCTGCTGAGCCTTTGCTGCTGGTCGCGCCGTGTGCCGTCTTGCCTTGACAGCAATCCACCTACCCAATGCTTTAAGTGCTTAAAGTTATTCTCTCCCACCTCATTCCACCTCCCTCCCGCAGTACGACGTGCACATGCCGCTGCTGACGGTGCACGAGACGCTGCTGTTTGCGCGGCGCTGCATGTGGGCCTCGGGCTGCAAGAACATGATGGAGGCGGAGTCGGAGAAGGTGGGGCGATCGTTTGTATTTTGGTTCCTATTTAGTTGATATGCCTCTGGCTGCAAAAGCATGATGGAGCTGGAGTCGGAGAAGGTAAGTGGGTGAAAACTGCTCCACTTGCCAAGCGATGGTGAGCTTGCCATACTTGGTGGCAGGCTGGTTGCAAACAGCCATGACGGCTCGAAAGCAGCGAGCCCAGCCATCGCTGCACCTGGCGCCCCTTGCTACTTCAGTGAGTATCAAACCGAACCCCTTCCTTCTCTGCCCTACCCGATGCGCAGCTGCTTGCACACGAGGTGCACAACTCGTCCGAGGAGCGCCGCCGCGCGCTGGTGAGCTGCCTAGTGCGGCACGATGTGCAAGCTGGTCAGGGGACCTCTCTGGCTGCGGTAGTACGGAGCCTCCTGCCTGCCCGGGGCTGCCCTGATCCCGCTCGCCACTGACGCACCCACTTACCTTCCCTCCTCCCCGCCCATTCGATGGCAGGAGCTGCACGGCAAGGAGATTGCCGCCATGATGGCCCGTGACGACCTGAACGTGGAGGCAAGCCAAGATGATGGTTGCAATGGCTTGTATTGTCGGCATTGCTGGAGATGCTTCAATAGTGCTGTCACAACACATCATATGCAACAAGCGTCACCTGACCGGGCCGAGCCTCCATGTGCACATGTCCCAGTGCTCATGTGCCGCCTGCTCACGACACGCCAAGCCATGTTGTGCCCGCTGCGCCTGCTGTGCAGGCCACGCTGGCCCTGCTGGGCCTGGAGCACTGCCGCGACACGATTGTGGGAGACGCCATGATCCGGTGAGTGCTTGAGGAACATATGCAACAGCATGCTCTGCACAATTCAATCGGTATGTGGCACGCCATGGCCTGTACTGAGCCCACCAGTTGCATGCTTCCCCCTGCCACTTGTTCCGCGCAGCGGCATCAGTGGCGGCGAGCGCCGGCGTCTAACGTGCGGCGAGGTGCTGGTGGGAGACCGCGAGTTCATCGCCATGGACGAGGTTTGTTTACAGCTCTGTAGAGCTCTGGCATGCGGTTTTGTTCGACTCCTTAACTGAGGTGCTTATTGTGCTGGTGGAAAATCGAGAGTTCATCGCCATGGACGAGGTGCGCAGTTGGTTCCCAAGCACTGAATTGACTGGGTTGCTGTTGCGACCGCAAGTTGGTTGGTGTGGACCTCTTTGCGAGCCCATTGTGTCCCAGCTTATGCCCAGTCGCTTGCAAGCCTGCCGTGCCGTTGCAAAACATCAGCCCTGGTTTACTCCGTCTGCCTCCCCGCCCGCCCTGCCCCGCTCCGCCCCTAATCGCAGATCAGCACGGGCCTGGACAGTGCCACCACCGCCAGCGTGGTCCGCTTCCTGGGTGCGCTGCTTGGGCCGTGCTGGGTGCACTTCTTTTTGGCCGTGTGTCTTGCTTCAGCTCCCTGTGTGTGTATCCAGCTGTGTGTAACCGCCCGCGCTGCTGCTGCGCCTCCTCCCCTGCTGCATTTGCCATACACTTTCTGTCCCTGGCTCCACTGCAAAACAAGGCGACTCCTCTCCCTCTTACTCAGGCTACTACACTCGGTGCTGGGAGAGCACGATGGTGATCAGCCTGCTGCAGCCGTCCACCGAGGTCATGGAGCTGTTTGACGACCTGCTGCTGCTGGCCCAGGGGTGCGGTTTAGTTGAACACCGCTGTTGGGGGTAGAGGTTGCGTGCGTTAGCGCTACATGGAGCAGCAGTGTCGGCATCGAACTTGTTTTACCTGCGGCTGCGGCTGCGCTGGTGCTCCTGCGTTGTGCACTCACCTCGCCCTGCCCCGCTGCCACCCCTTGCACACCTCTCGCAGACGCGTGCTGTACCACGGCCCCGTGCAGGACGTGCTGCCCCACTTCTCGGCCCTGGGCTTTGAGTGCCCCTCGCGCAAGGAGCCCCCCAGCTTCCTGCAGGCAAGTGAGGGAGGGGGCAACTGGTGGGCAGGACTGTGAAAGGGATGGCTCGTTGGGATGGGATTGCAGTGAGGTGGGGCGACTGGCCGTTGCAAATGTTGGGGCGGAGGTGTTGATGCGGGGTGCGCCTGCTTGGCTGCGAGGGGGCAGCACAGCGCAGCACCGCAGCGCTGTGCCCAAGAAAGCCCCTGCCTCAACCCCTGCCAACCGGCCTGTCAACTCTGCTGCTCACGTACTGCTCTTCTTCCCTCGGCCCGCTTCTGTTCGCCAGGAGATTGCTTTCCCCACTGGCCAGGTGGAGCTGAGCACCCCTGAGTTCCGGGCCACACACAAGGCGGTGAGTGCGGCCCGCGCTGCCACACGGCACAGCGAGGGTGCTGGGAAGAGAGCAGGGCACTCACCTGTCCTGCATGACTGCTCTGCTAGCTATCAATCAGACTGCCCAACGATTGCTTGATCGTGTGCCCACAGCCCCCCGGCGGCGGCCTGCTCATGTCCCTGGATGACATGTCTGCCGCCTTCTGGGCCAGCGAGGCGGGCGGCGAGCTGAGGAAGGCGGTTGATGCTGCCGAGAGCATGGACTACACTGGGCCCAAGGTGAAACGAATGTGCTCTGTGGATGCAGCCGGGAAGCCGTACTTGCAGCTGTGGCTGAGCTGAGGAAGGAGGAGGGAGAGCAAGAGGCACAGCGCTTCTGCCTTGTGCTGCCCACAGGGCTCTTGCAAGCGGTGAGAGGGCCGCTCTTCAGCCCTTCTCCTCCCCTCCCCCCACATTTCCAGCTCGTTGCTTCCCGCTAATTGACAATCATTCTACGACTATAACTGTTCCACAGGTGCTGGTGGAGGCGGGCGACCCCTCCCCCTGGTTTGACTTCTTCAAGCTCTCGCTGTGGCGCCAGTTCAAGCTGACCGTGCGCGACGCGGAGCTGGTGCAGGGTCGCATCATCCAAGTAAGCCAAAGCATTGATTGGTTGGAAGTAGTACTGCTGCTGTAATGGGCGTCTGTGTCTGTGCTGGCATGCTGTTTGGTGCGCCTGCCCGACCGGGGCGCATGTGGGCCGCCGGCGGCGGAGCAGTTGTCGCACAAGCGCGCCACCCAGGTGGGTTGAACTTCTGTTTTGAACTGGAGTGCGCTTCCTAGCGCTGCTAATAAGGGCCACAAATAGCTGCAGGTCCAGCTGTGTGCTGTAAAGTTTCTTGGGAGGGCATGGCCGCTGGTGCACATGCGCTTCGCATGCTAGGTGGCCGCTGCCCTCCGGGCTCATGCACCAACTCCTGCCTTTGCGTTTATGCGTATGCTTTATTTTGCCCATTGAACTGTCCAGAACAAGAGGAAAAAACGCTGTCTGTCTTGTCCCTTGGGATGTGTTGTGTGCAGTGTGAGACGCTGCTGCCCCAGGTGCCCAGCCAACCGCCGACTTGTGCCGCTTCCGCCCGCCCGAAACCCCCGTTTTCACCCCTGATTCCGTTTTAACTGTTTGATTATGCAGGTTTTGGTGCTCAACATCATCATTGGTGGGGAGGGTTGTGTGGGGGATGGCTTGTTAGGGCTGGATTGCAGTGAGGTGGGGCGGCTGGCAATCGACAATGTTGGGGCAGAGGCGTTGACGTGGGGTGCGCCTGCTTGGCTGTGAGAGGGCATAGCCCAGCGTAGCGCAGCAGCGCCGTGCCCTTGTGTGCCCACCAACCTGCCCTGCCCGCCGGCCCACCCACCCTGCTGCTCACACACTCTCCGTCTCTCTGTCCCCCGCCCCGGCTTTTGTTAGGCACGCTATTTGTCCGGGTGAGTATCTGGGTGTGGAGGGTGATGAATTTGAGTTTCGGGGGGGGGGGGGGGGGGGACGCGGGGGCAGCAAAATGCACTACAGGCGCTCCGCAGCCGGCACCTGATGACTGCGCGCCCTCTGCTGCCAATGTGCCCCTTCCCGTCCGCCTTTGTCTTACTAAACTGTGTTTTATTTGTCTCCTGCTCCCCTCCTGCTTGATTTAACCACCAACAGATGTCAGTTGAGGCCTCCAACACCTTCAAGTTCATGGCCGCCTCATTCATGTCCCTGGCCGTCATGGTGAGTGAACGAGCCCAACAACTACACTTGCATTGCTTTTGCCTGGTTGATGCCTTCCAGCTTGAAGTGCTTTTACGTTGAATTGCACCGTTTTGCATGCCAGCTGCTGGGTCCCAGGATCCCCGCTGCGGCAGCCAACTTCCCTGCGGGGTGGCAAGCCGCCACTCGACCCCGCCCGACCCGACCTGACCGCCCCACCGTGCCTTACCAAACCACTGCCTCTTCTTCTCCCATGCAGATCTTCATCACCATGCCTCTGATGGCGGCCGTGTACGCGCAGAAGTCGTGAGTGCAAGGGTCTGTTCGTTGTTTACCAGCAAACTGGGTTTGCGGACGCAGCAGGATGGCTCATGTGCATGACGTGCAGGCACATGCCGGCCTCCCACATTGCACACCTGCCCTGCCTGTTTCCAACTCAGCCTGCCCTGCTTCAACTGCTCATCATCCCCTGCAGTGTGTTCCTCAAGCACCGCTCCTACCGGTTCTGCCCGCCCAGCGCATGTGAGCGGGGCGGGGCATGCGCCCATGCACAAAGCTCATGCGCCACGCCAGCGCTCGTGCCCCGTACAACACATGCTGCACTCCGCCGCATCCCGTGCATCAGTGACATGGCATTAACGTGCCTATCTCCCTCAATCAACCTCCTTGCCCGCAGACGCGCTGTCCTTCTGCCTGGTGGAGGTGCCCATCACCGTGGTGTGTGGCATCCTCAGCTCACTGCTGTGCTACTGGTGCGCGAAATGGCATCTGGCTCTTGTTGCATTTGGCTCTTGCTGCACAGGTCGGGCCATGCCTGCAGCATGGCCGCCCGCCCTGCTGCATCGCTTGGCCCGTCGCTGCTCACGGCTGCTGTGCTGCCCGCCCTCCCTGCATCGACGCTGCCTTCCCACCCAATACCAATGGGCCTGCACGAGCCGCTCCGTTGCACACCTTGACCCCTACCTGTGCCCGCGTGCCCGCAGGCTGTGCAACTTTGCGCCCTCCGCTGGCCGCTTCTTCATGTTCCTCCTCCAGGCAAGCTCACTCCAGCTGTTCGATTGGGCTGTTAGTTGAGAAGGTTACAGTATGCCTGCGCTTTCAGCGCAGCATAGCCCCTCTGCCTGGCAAGCCAGACTCCTAAGATCTCCTCCCCGCCCACCCATCGCAATGCCCCCTGTCCTCCCTCTCCCTGCCACATGCAGCTGTGCCTGGGCTCCCTCACCTTTGGCTCCCTCTTCATCTGGCTGGCGGCCGCCACCCCCAGCATGACCATGGCCAGCGGCATGGGAGGTGCGCTCCAGAATGTGTGCCTTTGGGTTTGGAAAGTACATTGATCTACACAGCAATCCCAGTGGCGATGGGCAGCAGCTTGAGCATTGCACACTTGCCAGCCGCATGGAGCAGGCCCACTCAGCTGCTTCAAGCCTTGTGAGCTGAACAAACCGCGTCTGCTCTCCAAATTCTGCAGCCATGATTGAGCTGGTGGTGATCCTGCTGTCGGGCTTCGCCCTCATCCGCCCCCTCATCGGGGGCTGGTGGATCTGGCTGTACTACGTGAGTCGAAGCTCATTATTGTTTGGCCTGGTTGCGTTCACCTCTGCCGGGCCCAGACGTGCGTGGCAGCTGGCTGTGGCGGCGCCGCTGGCGTGTGTGCCCGCTGCTCTCCCCGGCAACGCCCGCTTGCGTCCGGCTACCACCAGCCGCCAGCTCCACGCCATGGCCCTCATCAACTACCATTCTCGTTTACCTCCTCCCCCGGACTACACCATCATGATTATTTCCTGAACTGTCACGCCTGTGTTCCTCTTAATGTTCAGATCAACCCCATGTCCTGGATCTTCCGCGCCATCACCATTAATGAGTTCACCTCGGCCCGCTGGAACGTGCCCGCCCTGGCGGTGGACGGCCAGCCCCTGGGAGAGTTCACGCTCAACCAGTGGGGCATGTGGCCGCGCTACCACGTGAGCTGTCGTTTTGCATGTTTGAGGGCAGGGTGGCGAACTCAAATGCAAGCTCCGCCAAGGCTAATCCTTCAATAACTTGCCGACTGGCTGGATCGCACAGTGTCTGCGGCAGCCCCAGCTGCCACCTCGCCTCCCAGTCATCACATGCACCCACCTCTGCTGCTGGCTTCTGCCCCCTTATCCTGTACGCAGTGGGTGTGGGGCGGCGTCATCTTCTCCTTCGGCTTCTACTTCATCTGCCTGGCCCTCATCTGCGTCTCCTTCGCCTGGACCAAGCTGCCGCCCAAGAAGGCGTCCCTGCCCGGAACAGGCTCCTCCGCCGCCGCCGCAGCCACAGCCGCGGCCGCCGCCGCCTCCTCCAACGGCTCGGCCGATGCCGGAGAGGCAAAGCTGGATGGCAAGCTGGACGGCAACGGAGCGGACGCCATCAGTAGCGCGGAGAAGGGCGGCAGCGGCGGCGGCGCTGCCACGCTGGACGTGGTGGAGTTCACCCCCATCACCCTGGTGTTCCGGTGAGCTTGTAGATGGGGGTTGATCTGCAATACATTACAGCATGCGGCCAAACTTCATGAAGCAGGATCCAGGTTAGTTGCCGCGCTAGACAGCAACGCGGTGCATGCAACTTGTCGCAGCTGCCCTCGTGCGCCTGCTACCCCTCAAACTGCCACTGCTTTTTGCTGATCAACCTTGCCCGCAGCAACATCAAGTACTTTGTGCCCAAACCCTCCTGGAGCAACGCGCCCGAGAGCACAGACCACCCCGGCTGTGTGCAGGTGGGGCCAGACGTGCTGTTTATCCAGGAAGCCGGTGCATGGCCATGCTGTGTGACTTTACAGTATACAGTATACATACCGCTGGGCTGGCAGATTGACAGCGCTCCACAAAGCTGCCGGACTGCTGCCATGCCGCCTGTCTCCCATTGTTGCTGCCCCCTCTGTTCGACTCCCTGGGGCCGCCCGCGTGCCTTTTCCCGTCCCTCCTGTCTTGCAGCTGTTGAAGGACGTGAGCGGCATGGTCACCCCCGGCCAGCTGGTCTGCCTCATGGGCGCCTCCGGAGCGGGCAAGACCACCCTGCTGGACGTGATTGCGGGCCGCAAGACCCAGGGCATCATCGAGGTGAGGCGCAGCTTGATTAGCAACCGATTGGGCTGCATTGGAGGGTCCGCCACTGCTGCCGCTGCCGCTGTGCTGCCCCTGCCCCTGCCTTTGTACAGCCGCCTGGGCCTGAAACGAAGGATACAGCCAGGCATGCATACGCAGATCTTGTGGGCTCGCCTGTGCCATACACTAATCACCCTTGCAATTCTCCTGTCCTTCGTGGCAGGGCGAGATCCTGCTGAACGGGCACGCCAAGGAGGAGGGCACCTGGAAGCGCGTGTCCGCCTATGTGGAGCAGGTGCGCGCTCCTGGTCCCTAGAATGGGCCGCACAGCAGCCACAAGCGAACCCTCGCGACGAGCGGCTTACAGTCATGCCATGTGTGTTATGTAACGCGCGTGGCGCCGGGCTTGCGGCAACGTTTGCCCACCATGGCACCTGCCTGAAATGCACAGCAACATTCTAACCTCCCCACAAACACAGATGGACATCCTGCCGGCCACTGCCACTGTGTGGGAGACAATGTCTAACACACCCAGCCATTGTATTTACAAACACTGCTTGTTCTCTGCCTCTACAGATGGACATCCTGCCGGCCACCGCCACGGTGTGGGAGACGCTGCTGTTCTCGGCCCGCCTGCGCAACCCCGCCACCGTCACCGACGCCCAGCTGGAGCAGTGAGTGTGTGTTTTGGCAATGGCTTGTTATGCTTTATCTTTCTGTTGGTTGCTCTGCACGTGTGCCGGCACTGCGGCAGTGCCCTTCTCCTACTCTTGCAATCGTGTGCTGCACTGCCCGAGCAGGTGTCAGAACAGCTGCCCTGACGCCTGCTGTCCTTCATGACGCCCACTCAAACACAGTGTGCACCTCTGTGATGCACATGGCTGCCAACTTCGACCCTCGCGTCATGCTCTTACCCCTCTTTCTTCGTTCCACTTACATGCAGGCTGTGCACCTCTGTCATGCACATGGTGGAGCTGGACCCGCTCAAGCACTCGCTGGTGGGCCAGCCCGGCCTGACCGGCCTGGCGCTGGAAGCCCGCAAGGTGAGTGGCACTGGCGGGTGCGCGGTCGGCACACCAGGGGCAGCGGGCACGGGTTACAGCGGAATGCATTGCCTTTGGCTGGGGGCCTGCATCGCTTGCTTCGGCTCATGAGCGCAGCGAGCACAGCAGGCACAGCGGCATGTGTGAGCTGGCTCCCAACTTGCCTGGGCTCAAAGTGCGTCTGCCCTGCCCTTCCGTGCCCCCTCCCCTGCCGCAGCGCCTGTCCATCGCCAGCGAGCTGGTGGCCAACCCCTCGGTGAGCGCCAGGCAGCTGCTGCTGCTGCACAGTCTGCTGGCATGGGCGCCGCCTGTCCCATGCATGTGCACCGTCGGGCAACCACTGCACACGCCCATCCGATGCCTGAATGCACTGCTGCCTCCCCTGCACCCGCCCGCCTGCAGGTGATCTTCAGTGAGTGTGCCTTCAGACTGATTATACAAGTTGATTGGGCAGAAGCGGCGGTAAAGTTGCAATCAAGTCGTCTGCTGCACTGTGTCACCGCACGTGCTGCTTGCAACAGGCCTGGCCCGCGCCTGCTGTGACTCGCCCTCTGACCTCCGTGCCGTCACCCTGCCCATCCTTCCTGCAGTGGACGAACCGACCTCGGGTCAGACTTTTTGCGGATTGGAGGCCATTGCACGGCTCGGGGTTTGCCGGGCGACTGCCGCATGCTAGTAAAGAGTGGCAGCATCATAGCGGCCTTCACCCTGCCCTTCCCAACACCATTGCTTTGCATCAGGCTCTCCTTAGCGCTGCCCTCCGCGCTCGCCTTGCTGCTGCAGGTCTGGACGCCAATGCCGCCTCAGTGGTCATGCGGGTGCGTGGCATTGATGCAGGTTTCGCACGCAAGGCGCCGCAGCTGTGACCTGCGGCTTGGGCCCAGTTGCATCATGCTCAGCAGGCTGGGGGCGGCAGGGCTCATGCCCCTCTGTCCTTCTGTCGACACATGCGTGCTTAGGCCAAGCGGCATTGCATTGGCAGCGCTCGTGACTCAACCCCCTCTTCATGTATGCGCCCTGCTGCCGCGCAGGTGGCCCGCAACATTGCGCACGCCAACCGCACCATCCTGGCCACCATCCACCAGGCAAGCAGGGTTCCGGATTTTTGGATTGGAGAAAAGGGCCGAGGCTGCATGCAGCGCAAACAACAGCAGCTGTGTGCCTTGGCCAAGCCACGCCTGGCGCGTCCCTCTTGCAGCTGACCCGCACGTTCCACTCCCCTTCACCCTTCCCTTCACCCTTTCCTTCAGCCCTCGGCCGAGATCTTCCAGGCCTTTGACTCGGTGCTGCTGCTGCAGCGCGGCGGGCGCACCCTCTACTTCGGCCCCCTGGGTGAGGCGACGGCAGCACCGTCTCTTGCAATCGGAAGCAGCCTGGGCGTTTGCGCCAGCTTGGCTGTAGTTGCAGCTCATCGTCTTCAACAGCTTTATGTCCATCTGATAAGATCACAGTGATATATATATATACAACATAACCATTCCAACTGCATGGAGTATCGCGACCTGCTGGCCTACCTAACATGCAGGAATTGGTTGAGTGATGTTGAGCTTAGAAGCATCTGCTTTTGACCAACCCACCGTTGCAGGCATGGAGTCGCGCGACCCTGCTGGCCTGCATACCGAATGTAGAAGAATGCACTTCATTCACAAACGCATACTAACTAAAATCTACTCAACCCCGCAGGCATGGAGTCGCGAGACCTGCTGGCCTTCCTAACATGCAGCACAGTACTTGTTAGGTTTATCTTCGAAGGCTTAGAAGCAATAACTTTTGCCAACCCAAACCCCGCAGGCATGGAGTCGCGCGACCTGCTGGCGTACCTGGGCGGCCTGGGCGCGGGTGTGCGCGAGATCACCAAGGGAGAGAACAGCGCCAACTACATGATGGAGGGTGAGAACTCGGTTTGGTGACTTCATTGTCAGTGGTGCTTTGGTGAACAGCAGGCATAGTGAACAGCAAGGCTGCACCATATTGAAACATTTCCTTCCTTGCCTGCCCGCAGTGACGGCCGCCGAGGCGCCCGACGGCCGCGACTTTGCCGACCTGTGGGAGGCCAGCGCGGCGCGCAAGGCGGGCGATACAGCCATCGAGGCTGCTGTGGAGAAGGGGGCGGCGGGGCCGGCGCCTGCGGCACCCGGCACGGCGCCGGGCACCAAGCCAACTGAGTATGCCACGCCTCGCACCACCCAGGTGTGATCGAGTGCTTTACTGTATGGGCAACTTGGTCAGAGGTTGGGTTGCGGTCAGGCGGTTGGCACGCAGCGGCAGCGGTTGTGACACGCCGTAGCACAATGCCCCGCTCCCAGTTGTTCCTCAGGATCGCTACCGCCCGCGCTTCCCCAACCCCCTCCTGCATTGCCATTTGGCAAGCATGCCCCGCCACCCGACTGATTTCCTCCTAACCCGGCGCGGGCCTCCCCCTTGTCCTCTGCCCGCAGCTGCGCATGCTGTTCAAGCGCCACGCCCTGCACTACTGGCGCCTGCCCGAGTGTGAGCTGCCACTGGCGTTTGCTGTTTGATTGCCACACCTGGGCCTGTGCCCGGGGCCCTGCTATGCATGCATACAGTGCAGGCGGCTGGGCAGCGCTGCTCGCATGCTGCCATGCAAGCTGGACCATGGCTCTGCTCCACTTGCAGTTGCGGTGCTCCCTTGTGCTGGCTGTGCTCTCGCTCCCGCATCAGCTGACCGATTGCCGACTGACGCGCTGCCTCTGTGCAGACAACGGCGTGCGCCTGCTGCTCACCTTTGGCTTCGCGGTGTTCATGGGCACCCTGTGAGCCTGGTGGAGCGTGGTTTGGCTGCACTTACTTGATGCACTGTGCAGCACGGTTCTGGCTGCGCTACCCACCTTTCGCATGCGACGTGTCTGCCGCTTACAAGCACACTTTTTGCTGCCGCCGCCCCGCAGGTTTGTGGGTCGCGGCCAGGTCAAGCCGGGCGCATCCTTCAACGACGTAAGCAGGCCCAGCCCGCTTGTCTCCCAAGCCATGCACGCCGCTGGGGACGTGCTTGCTGTTTTCCGACTAGCTAGCGACTGGCTAGTGACCACAGTTGTCCATTGGCCGGCGGGCGGGCGGGCCAACCGACAAGCCGGAGCCTTCAGTCAACCACGCCCTGTCTTGCATCTGTGTGCCTGCTGCAGATGCTGGGCGTGCTCAACATGATCTTCCTGGCCCTGTCCAACCTGGGAGCCGTCAGTGAGTGGTGCCTTTGTTGCCTGTCCAGGCGTTCAACCGTCACTGTAGTGCTTTGGCGCGCGAGCACTGCTGGCAGAGCAGCGGTTGCAGTCTCCTCCCCTGCGAGCCACCGGCTGGCTGCCCCCTTTCCACATACATGCGAGCCACTACAACCTTATTCAGCTGACTGGTTTCTCCTCGCTTGCCCTGCACAGACCTGCTGTCCATCATCGATGGCCGCCAACGAGCGCGCCACCCCTGCTCTTCCACTCCTGCACTCTCTCCAGCACCTAACTCGTTCGCTCAACCTCGCGTTATTCCTCCTGCAGACCTGCTGTCCATCATCGACGTGGCCGCCAACGAGCGCGCCGTGCTGTACCGCGAGCGCGCCTCGGGCCAGTACAGCGCCGCCACATGTAAGCTGGGGCTGTGGGCTATGTGTTGCGTTGTTGGGAAGCATGCATGTGCTGGTTGGCGTACCACAAGCGCGCCTACCCCGCGCCTCAGGCCATTACAGCGCGGCCACATGTGAGCTTCAGCGTGGGCCGTGTGCTGCTTTTCAGGAAACAGAGCCGACTGTCCCCCAGTCATTAATTTGCTGCCCGCCCCTCTGCCTGGCGGCCCCTCCCCGGCCTCGTCCTGACCTTGCCTCATGCATATCGCTTCTTCCTTGCAGACGTGTGGAGCGCGTTCATCGTGGAGCTGCCCTACCTGCTTTCCCTTCCCAGCCGCATTCTTACCTTGCCTTGTTACGTTACTTGTTTTGCCTACGTTTCCTCCATCTGCAGACGTGTGGAGCGCGTTCATCGTGGAGCTGCCCTACCTGGCGGCCCAGGCCCTCATCTTCTCCCCCATCTCCTACTGGATCGTCCAGTTCCGCATGGAGGCCGGTGAGCATGCGGTGCATGAAATGCATGCTGTGCATGCTGGTCAGTGGAGAAGCTGCTGTGTTTTGCAGGTGTCACACGTCGCCCGGCCGTGTTGCCACGATTGGTCGACACCGATGTCGGCGGCAGACATGGGTCAGCCCTGCCACGTTGGCATTCCCTTTGCAGAACTGCAGCTGTGCTTTCTGCCTCCTTGCGGTGGATGTACGCAGCTACGCTTCGCAAGACATGTACCGCCCCCCTCTGCCCCCGCCCCCGCAGGCCCTTCTTCATGCACCTCTCTCTCCTGTGCATGTTTGCCTACGTCCCTCACCTACCTCCCCCTCACTCTAATTGATCGTTTCTCCTGGATCCCCATCTCCTCTGCCCCCGCCCCCGCAGGCCCCTTCTTTATGTACCTCTTCGTCTTCTTCCTCTCCCTCATGCTCTACACCTCCTTCGGCCACGCCGTGCTCTACTTCTCGCCAAACGTGCAGGTGGGTGGGCCTGCTGCTTGCTTTCTCCTTGCAAAAGTGCTTGAGAGGCGGGGGTGGCTGGCTGCCTGTCTGCCTGGCCGTGTGGGCTCCTGTACATGCAACCCCCAAGCTATGCTGCCCTCCCTCGTGGATGTGCTGCAGGCGGCTCAGGGCCTGGGCGCCACGATCCTGGTGGTGCTCGACATCTTCAAGGGTGCGGTTTGTTTTAGTTTATTGTTGCCTGCTGAAGCGCGCGCCTGTTTGACTAGCCCTGTGTTTGGCCCAGTGTCTCAGCAGCAGCCACTGCGCACGTCCGGCTGCATATCCCTGCTGGCTGCCACTGCTTGCAACCCATCCGTTTGGCCCGACGGTGTACGTGAAGTCCAACTGCCTGCCAACACCTCCGCCCTTCCCCCTTGCTTCACCCAGGCTTTGTGTTGCCGCGCAACCAGATGGGCTGGTGGTGGCGCTGGGTCTGGTGAGCTACCGCGCTGTTGAGCTGTGCACTGTTGTACTGGCAATATGCGTCCACAGCTGATGCAAGGGTGTACACGGATTGGCAGATGCTGCCCCCGCGCTGCCCAAAACTGTGTCCATCAGCACCTCACCTTTTCGCCACGTTGCTAGCCTTAGCCTGCAACTGTCCACTCTCCCTGCCCCCCGAAAGTACATCACCCCCGCCTCCCCTGTCCTGCTTTTTAAACTAGGCGTTCTGTTGCCTTGGCATGCCCTGACTCGTCTTTTCGAATGTTCCCACCCACGCAGGTACATCACCCCCTCCTCCTGGATGAGCTACGCCCTCATCGCCAACCAGCTGGGCGGCAATGAGGTGCTGGTGGCCGACGACTTCCGCGGCGGCGAGCTGGTGAGGATGCTGGGAAGTGATCCGTCCTGGGCTGAGATAGGAGTGCACGCGCCACTCACTGCGCCACAAGTAAGGGCCACCGCTGCTCCTCCTGCCGGCACCCACAGTTCCGCTCTCTGTTCCCACCCTGTTTCCCACACAGACCCCCGTCAATGAGCTGCTCCAGCGCGAGTACGGCTACCGCTCCTCGTGGCAGTGGTGGGCCGTGCTGATCGTGGTGGGCATGATTGCCGTCATGCGCATCGTGTCGGTGCTGGCGGTGCAGTACATCAACCACCAGAAGCGCTGAGCAAAGCGAAGCACCAGAAGCGCTGAGCTGGCCTGGTGTACCCTGGCAGCTGAGTGCCAGCCCCTGACCACCAGAAGCGCTGGGCTGGTGCAGCCTGACCCAGTGCCAGCCGTGAAGGCGCGGTGAGCAAACTGCGGGATGCGCTGAGCAAGCTCTTCGCAAGTGCGGCAGCTGAACCCCAGCTCTGATGCTTGCTTGCCAGTTGAGTCGATCTGGCATACAGTTGAGCAGGCAAGCGGGCTGTCGCCCACGGCCTCACCCCGTGGCGCTGTCCAACCCCTCTGGCCCTGTCCATCCAAACTCAATGTCGCGTTGTGCGGCGCTTTTGCCCCTTTCCCGTCCTTTTGTTGCTCCACTCGCACTAGCGCTGCCTTTTCATGCGTCAACCCGACCTCTGTGCATGTGCGAACAGGTGCATTCCCCCATCCGCTCCCTTCTTTTCATTGCCTGCATGCCCCTTGCCTTTCATTCCAATTTCAACCATGAGATTATGTAAGCCGCCCTGGCGCCACAGCAACATGTCTGTCGTTTGTGCCAGCATGCACGTTGCAATGCGCCGTGGGTGCATCGGCTGATCGCTGTCTATGACTGTGAGCCAGCCTGCCCGCACAGGTGCAAGTGCAAGCTTGCGACTCGCTGCCTCCAGCCCACCCGTCAACGCCCCGACCTGAGCTGTTTACACTGGGGCAAGCTGAGGGGAAAAGCCCAAACACGCACACACACGTGGGAGCGCTCTTTCGGGGTCAGGCTCAGAGGACAGTCGACCATGAGAGGGAAGGGAGGCAGGTGCACACCCACAATTCAGGTCGGCCGGGGGGAGGGAGGAGAGAGGGGGGTTGCACGCCTGCTGCGCGCGTGGCGGCGGCAGCAGTTGGGTACAGTGGCGGCAGTTGGGGGGAGGTAGTAGGTACATGGCGGGACGGCCTGGAGACATCAAATGCAGTTGGAGCCGCCTGGCTTGGCAGGCGTGGCAGGAAGAAGTGGGTTAGATAGATTGAGGCAGGGGCGCACTCAGTTTGCCCTCAGGCAAAGTGGGGCGCGGGTTATCAGTGCTGCTGCGTTGCGGCGGGCAGGGTGGGGTCGGGCCGCCGGCAGGCCTGCTGCTGCAACTACCCCGATGAGCGGTGTTTCAGCTGGCCGCTGCATGGAGCCACAGTTGTGGCGTGCCTTGCAGCAGTGGTCAGCTGGCCGGCCGCTGCCGGCACTGGCTGCCAAGGCGGTCAGCTGGCTTCGGGGCCGCCGCTGCTGCCGCCGCCGCCGGCGGGCTCGATGGTGGAGATGAGGCCGTTGAGGCGCAGGTTCTCGCAGTACTGCTCCGCCTTGTCCTGCGGCAGGGTTGCAGTTGTGAAAACAGACCAACGATAAAAATGATAGTACATTTGCAGAGAGCAAGAGGCGCAGGCTCTCGCAGTACTGCTCCGCCTTGTCCGGCATTGAGGTCAATTGAAGACCACAAACTCGTGGTGAGCAGGAGGTGCAGGCAGCAAGGGGGAAGGGGCCGCTGCAGGCACAGCAGGGGGCGACAGTGGATGCGCGCGCCTGCAGCAGCGCACATGGCCCACGCTTGCAGTCATAACCGCTTCTACCCGATTCGCACCTGGGAGCACTGCGTCACCATGGCCAGCCCATTCATGTGCGCCTCCTGGGAATGAGGTATCAAGGCAGCAGGCAGCCGGTCAGCGCTGCCAATGTCGACCCTCGGCGCACCGCCAAGCAAGCAGGCGCAGGGCGGCAGCACGCTGCATGCGCCACCAAGCAGCGGCGGCGGCTGTGCTGAACCTGCCCTAGCTGGGCCATCTGCAACAGGTAAAGTCGCATTGTCCGTGCTGAGATGGACAAGCACACCTGCATGATGTTGACGGCATCGTCCACAGTCGTGCCGTCCACCACCTTTAGCAGCACCTGCACCACGTACTCCCGCCTGCCAGGCAGCAGGGGAGGCAAGGGGCGGTCAGTGAGGCATGAGGCATGAGGCATGAGGGATGATTGGACAAGCCTCCCAGCATGACGCCGATGGCACGGACCCTCTGCTGCACAGTTCTGGCCTTCCAGGTGCGGCAGCTTTGTTTGGACGGCCCCAGCGCCGCCAATACCGCCATGCACGCCAGCAGGACAGACCAGACAGGATGTGGCAGAGAGCCCGCACCTGTTGTAGTTGTCGTTGTGCAGCAGCACGCGGTAGGAGGGCGGCCGCCGACGCCGCGTCTCTCGCCTGCAAGCCAGCGGCAAGGGTGCAGGGGGTGGGATGCAGCGCTTAATGCGCCTGGGGGTAAAAAACTTTCGGCCCGCCTCCCAGCGGCTTCCAAGACATGCCAGGCAATGCATCTCCTTGGGAAAGGCAGCGGAATGATCGAGCGCTCGTCCGCAAGGAGCAGCGGCGGCGGCGGCGGCACTCACCGCCTGTCCTGGCCCGGCGCCGTGCCTGGCCGGTCCAGCACCCCGCTGCCCCCCGCTCCTGCGCTGCGTGCCACCACACAGAGCTGCCCCCTGCGAGGCTGGAGCGACGAAAACCCTGCAAGGGGTGGAGAGACAGTAGCGATCGGTTTGCGGCCTGCTGAGCGATCTGACGGTGCTCAGGAGTGCGCAGCAGCAGCGAGAGTAGGCCCCAGCGCAGCAGTAGGGACTCACTCTGCGCGGCGCCAGCCGGCGTAGCCTTGCTGCGGCTCGCCCACACCTGCGGCAGGGATCATGGCCGTGAGATCAGAGAGCATCGCTCCTAACCAGCTCGATGGCCAGTGGCAAGGGGCGGCAGGCCTCACTTGGGCTCCAGGAGCAACGCAGCCGGCCAGCATCCTCCTCCTGCTGCCAATGCCAACCAGATGCGCTCGTCTGGACGTGCGCCGGGCGAAGCGGCGACCAGGGCTGCCTCCACTGCTGCGCCGCCACGCCGTGCAGCGCCCTTGCGGCGCCTGCAGGTGCTGCAGCCGTCGCCTTTCTACGCCTGCCCCCTTGCACAGGACTCTTGACCGCTTCATTCTACTGAGCTTTCTCTTTTGCACGTCAATCCTTCTAATGTGTTTACATTGGCAACTTGATGATCGTATGCATGAGAGGGCCAGCCAACCGCAATCCAAGGGGTGGCCTGAATGAGAGTCGAGACTGCTCGTACTGCAACAGCTGAAAACATTGTGCATTGGAAGCAAAATTGAGGAGTAGTCAGAAGAGGCTTAGGAGAACATGTAGCTGTCTGTCAGGCACTGTGAGGCGCCAGGTCGGAGAAAGAAGAGGAAAACAACATTGCCTGGCAAGTGAGAGTGCAGGCCATGGGCTGCTAGGAATACAGAGAGATAAGAGAGATGACGGATCATGCAGAGCAGGCGCAGCAACAGCAACCAGCTAATCAGTTGCCCGCCGCCGCAGGCAGGCCAAACAAGGTGAGCTCGCACAGCGTGAGCTCCTCGACAGTGGCATTAGCAGTGCCTCCATCTGCGACCTGCAGCAGCAGCCGGTCGGTCAGCAAGGGGGTGCCGCTTGCAGCAGCCTTGCCCTCTGCTGGCCGGCATGCTGCGTACACTGGCTGCCAGGGCAGCAGCTCAAGCCGCTCCAGGCAGGTGGCGGCTGCAGGCCACTCCACAGCGAAATCTGGCCGGGGACCGCCCTGGCTGTGGGGCAGGGCTGCCTTCACCGTCAAGTTGCGGCGGGCAGAGGCCACCAGCTGCACCGCCTCCAGCCTGCAGGCAGGGCGGTGGCACCACGACAGATCGATACTTGAGTCATGGGTGAGCAGTAAGCCGCTGCTGGCAAGTCAGCCTGGCCCCAGCACAGCCGGGCTGCAAGCACGCTAAACCACACACATACTACTGAACCACACGACCCTTATCCGGCTGCAACTCACCTGACCGGGCGATCCAGCCGCAGCTCCAGCCCAGGTAGCTGCAGGGGGCCCAGGCCTCCCAACGTAGCTGCCGGCCACAGCACAGCGCAGGTGGTGGGGTCACCATCAAGCAGCGCCGCAGCAAGGCTGGCGTTGACAGCGTTGCCGCTGGCTGCATCCAGCACCCGCCAACCTCGAGCCGCCTGCGGCTGGTTGCCGCGCTGTGTGCTGGTGCTGCTGGCGCTGCCATTGCTGCCACCGCTGCTACTGCCGCCAATGCCCAAGCTCGCAAGCGGCGCAAGCTGGTAGGCATCCACTCTGCGCTGGGATGCCACTAACAGCTGCAGCTCGCACAGGGAGGCAAAGCCTTCCACTCGCACCGCCGCTGCATGGGTGGCTGCCGGCAGCTCCAGAACCACAGTGCCGCTGCCGCTGCTGCCACTACTGCCTGCTGTGCGCCAGCTGGCCATCTCAGCGCCACCGGCATCCAGCAGGCTCACTGCAAGTGTGCTGCTGCCAGCTGCACCGCTGCCCCCCTGGCTGCTGTTGCCCGCCCGCCCTGCTGCGGCTGCTGTGGCTGCCAAGCGCACTGCCACCACTGAGTAGGTGCCGTCCAGCTGCAGCTGCCAGCTGGTGCTGCCGCTGCCGGCTTCCGCCACAAGGCAGCTGCTGCTGTCGCCATCAATGGGCAGCGTCGCAACGGGCAGTAAGCTCTGAGGAGCCACCCGGATGGCCCCAGTGCGATCGGAGGTGGCTCCAGCGGCTGCTCCGCTGCCTTTGCTGTGCTGCGGCTTGCGGTGCGGCAGCATGTGCTGGCTCAGCGGCAGCTCTTCGCCGCCCAGCAGCTGCACATTGCACAGCGACAGAGCCGTGCCCAGCGGGGCAGTAGCCGTGACCGTGATGTAGCGGCCTGCGGCAGAGCAGGGGCATGATGTTGGGTGCAGGCCGGGGGGTGCCAGGCAAAGCACAATAGCAATGCCCAACAGTTGCCCAACCACAGAACAGCGCAATGGCGCAATCGCAGCCTTCTGCTGCAAAACAGGCAGATGGCAGCATGCACTGTAGAATCTGCAGGCAGCTTACCATGCAAGAAGCGCCCGCAGTCGATCACGGCAGGCTGCCCTGCAGGCACGGCAACGCCGGCTGCGCACACGCTGCTGCCGTCGCGGCTGTCCGCTGCGCGTGCCAGCAGCTGGGCCGGCGGCACATCTCCCACAAAGAAGGTGAGGTTGGACGGCAGGGGAGGCACACAGTCTGATGCTGCGCGTGCTGAGGCGTTGCTGGTGCCTATGACCGCTGCATGCATGCAAGGCAGCGGCAAGAATAGCCGTATGCCGCGCACCCAGGCGCCGTCCAGCCCAGTGTCCAAGGACCTGTGTAAAAGTGGCGCAGGGAAGCATTGTTTTGTAGGTCTACAGAGCTGGCAAGCGAACCCACCGCTGGCTGGCACAGCTGTCGGGGTGCGGTGCGGCTCGGCATTCGCCAATGGAAGGTGCAGACGCGATGCGTAGAGCAGGAGCCCAGGAGGCACAGCACAGCGCTGCTTGTAAATCTCACCACCAGGGCGCTCGCTCCCCGCGTGTGCTGCTGCACTGCTGCCTGCCAGGCTGCAGGGGCCAGCGCGCCAACGCCATGCTTGCAGCGCCATCCTGCCCTGCCTTGGCTTCGCTAGACTGGCTGGCAACCGCAGCCGTGAGGTTCAGCGGTGCTGCCGGCAGGCTGCTGAATGCTGCATAATCAGCGCCATCGCTGCCGCCACTGCTGCTGCCAGACGTGGGGCCCACAGCAGGCATTGCGTGCACCTCACACAGGCACACCTGGGCCGGTGCCTGCTGCTGCTGCTGCCCCTGCGACTCCCGCTGCGGCTGCTGAGGCTGCTGCGCTGACGCTGCAACTGCAACAGTCACGTAGCGCCCCACCGGCAGCGGCGCATCGCACAGCACCTCCAGCATTGGCTGCCCCTGCTGCAAAGCCAGCTGCCCCGCACAACGCTGGTTCCTGGAGTGGTCTACGCTGTTGCCTATCCGCACCTCCACGTCCAGCCAAGGAGCTGGCACTGCCACCGGCCCTGATGCTGCCGCCGGCGCTGCTGCCGCCGGCGCCAGAGCTGCAGCCGCAGCCTCCTGAGCGGGCGCTGCTGCTGCACCTGCAGGTGCCGAGCTGGAGGCCGCCTCCTCCGGCGCCTCGTCTGCTGCCTCGTCCTGGCTGCTGCTGGTGCTGCTGCTGCTGGTGCTGCTGCCGGCTGGCTGGATGGGCAGCAGCAGGCGCACTGCCGCGATTGGGTAGCTGCCATTCAGCTGCCCGGTCCAGAACAGCCACCCGGCTGCATCAGGGCCCAGGCAGGCACAATCCTGCAGGGCAGCAGACAGCTGACCATCCGCTGCTAAGCCGGCCTGTGCCCAGCCGTCTGTGTAGAGCACCGCAGCGCTCGCTGCAGCCTTTGCTACTGCGCCGAGGCTGGCACTGCTGCTGCCGCTGCTGCTGCCGTTGAGTGCCAGAAGGGCTTGCTGCAGCACGGCCTCCTGCTGCCGCTGCTGGACTGCTGCAGGGGGCAACCCAGACTGCCAGGCCGCTTCCCAGGCCAGCGCCTGCTGTGGCGGCGGCATGGCTGAGGCAGCGGCAAACAGGCGTGGACGCTGCCACCGCAGCATCGCCTGCATGCGAGCCGCCTGGCCGAGTGTGAAGTGCCGCCTGCGCGCAGGGCAAGACATGGGAAGTGCATTTGGACACAAGGGTGGCAACTGCGCTGCTGCAACAGGAGCGGCGGCCACACGGCGCGCACACAGGCCGGCTGCGGGACGTCTGGCTGCGCAAGTCACGCACACCAGCATTCATTAGTTCCCAGCCAATCCATCTGCTGCTGCCGCTCTGGCGCAAGCCACTGTGGGAAGCCACCACTCCCCTCCCCACCTGCAGGTGTCGTTAGTGAGGTCCATGTAGTTGACAATCGGCACCGGCAGCTCGCTGGCTGCCACCGGGCCGTCCTCGGCGGCAGGGCACACATGCTGGTCGTCGTCCGCTGGAGAGGCAGGAGGCAAACAAGGGGTGGGCAGGTCAGGTATGGGGACAGGCTCCTGGGAGGTCAGCTGGGCGTGCAGCCAACCATGCTAGCCACCTAGCCATGCCGGCGCTGTGTCGGCACGGTCCAATCAGCACAAAACATGCGCAAGTGGCCACCCGCCCCGCGCTACACACCTTCCACCGGGCAGCCCGTGTTGGAAGCATACTGCTGCGGCGTGTCGGCCACGCCGTCGCCGTCCACCTTGCAGGTGGCTTTGTCATCTGGGAAGGGGTGCGGCAGCCCAAAGTAGTGCCCCAGCTGCGGCAGTGGTGGGGAGGTGGGGACGCAGCAGCTAAGTGCAGGCTGATGGGCAGACCAACTGCGTGCCTGGCGTGATTGATCGGCAGCAGCCACACGTGTGCAGCAGCAAACAAGGTCCATAGCCCCCGCCTGCAGTGCAGAAGTAAGCAAGACCCCACCTGGTGCACCAGGCTAGTGCGCGACTGCCACAGCGCCCCTCGGCGCAACAGGATTGTGCCGCCGCTGGGGACGCCCTCGCTGCTGCCGCCTTCCTCCTCGCCCTGCTGCCCTGCTGCAGCATCGCCCAGCACTAAGGCTGCTCCATTCACGCCCTGCGGCTCGCACACAACCACGTGTATGGCGGGTGGGTCTGGCTGGCCGCCGCCGCCGCCGCTGCTGCCGCCATTGCTGCTGCTGGTGGTGGTGGTGCCACGACTGCTAGTCCCAGCGGCGTTGCCTGCAAGGGGCGGCAGCAGCACCCGCTCCAGCTGCGCCCAGCGCTGCAGGCACTGCTCCACCACAGCATCCCCGCCGCCACTGCTGCCGCTGCCACTGCCACAGTCAGCTGAGCCGCCCTCATCGTACTCAGCTTCGTCCGCACTGGTGCAGCCGCTGCCAGTCACAGGGCTGCCTGTGATGTTGGCCAGGGCGGCAGCAGGGACTTGCACCACTCCATCCAGGCGGAAGCGCCAGCTCAGCACCTCGAAGGCAGCGTTCAGCACATCCACCTGGGTGCAGGGCGGGGTTGGAATGAGGTGAATGAGGAGCGCTGTTGCACAACACGAAAGGCAGCTCAGTGAACTTGCAACAGCAGGGCGTCAAGTTGTGCAGATGGGCGCTGCGGCTGATAACAAGCTAAGCCCGCTCCTTGTGCTTAGGCTGTCCTGCTGGCCAGCCTGCAACATGGTTGGACCACCACAGCAGGCCCCACAGGCCGCACCTGGGTGGCAGCTGCGGTCTGGAACTCTGGCGTCCAGGGGTGGCTTTGGCTGACCAGCACCCAGAAGACCGTGCCAAACAGCAGCGGCGGCAGGCCATCAGTGGTGCGCTGCAGCTCCGGCCGCGGCAGGGCTGCGGCGCCAACACCCAGCAGGCGCTCCTCTGCCGCAACGGCCGCCGCCGAATACGCTGTGCGGTTGCGCAGCTGCGAGGTGCAGTCCGCCAGCTCTCCCTGCTGCTCCTGGTCAACGAGTGCTGCGCCGATCGGCACGCCCTCTGCATTGACGCTGGCGGGCTGCGCCTGGGGCGGCGGCCGTGGGGCGCTGCCGCCGCCACGACGCGCCCTCGCGATGGTCAGCGGCGTCGCCACCAATGCCGCCCCAACGGCCAGCAGCACGATGCCGAACGCCAGCAGCAGTCCGGGCGCGGTGGCCCACACCTGGAGGGGTGCACAGAAAACAGCGACGGGGCATGAGGCGCCGAGCGGCGGCAGCTGGCGGCAGGCGGCGGCGGCGGCGAAGACCAGTAGACGGCCCAACGAGGTGGCGTGGGCTGCTGCGACCACCCACCTTCCAGCGTCGGGCTCGGGGGCTGCTGTAGGCGGCCCAGCGCGCAGGCACGGGCGCTTCTCGCGCGGGGGTCGAGCCTCCGCCGCAGCTTCCCTCGTCCTTGGTGCAGCTGCCTGTGCTGCTCATCGTGTCGGCCTCATCCGTCAGGCGCAGCGCGCGGCGGGCCCACGAGCAGAGCCTCTTCGTGTGGCAGAGCTGCTCGCTGCCCGTTTGAGAGCCTTTGGAGGGGTGAGATGCACCAGGAAATTGTGAAGCCGTCCGCTGCCGGCAGGCTCGCAAGATGGCAGCCTAGACACCGGCCTGGCGGCGGCGCCCACGTCGTGCTGCGGGCGGCCGGCGGCGCGCTGGAGCAAACCCACAGGTTGTTGGCTCATGCCCGTCAAGTGCGCATGCACCGGAGACACAAAATTTGAGCGAGGCAAGCAATGCGGCCAACCTGGGGGCGCAACATGCAGCTGGCAGACGTGCGGTGCAGCCAGTGCCATGTTGGCATGCCAGCGCTAGCCCAGCAGCCGCTGGACGGTCCTCCCTCGGGCTGCTACCGTGCACACAGCGCTGCGGCCAGCCTCATGCCGATCCTGGTACACATCCACTGCTGTGCACAGGCCTGCAAACAGGGGCCCAGCCACCTGGCGGGGGGTGGATACTCCCGCCCAGGCGCCCAAATACAAAGGGACGGGTAGGCCAATGCCAGCTGTTCTGCGCCACCCACGTGCCGCCGAGGGGAATGCGCTTCATGCGTCACAGACCACCTGAACTGATGGCAGCAGCCATCTTGATGACAGCTGCACATTTGCTGGGTTGAGAGCTGCACAGTTGCTGAGGGTACGTACCCTGCCGCCGCATCTTAAGCTGCAACATCATGCCACCAAAGGCCGGTGGCACACAAGTGTCCCGATCACTTGTCAACCGACAGATGCTGTGCAGACATCTTTGCGGCAAACTCGGCAGGGCTGGAGCGGGGCATACGAGCCGGTGCCAAGGGGCGAGCACACGGCGCGAGCCGAAGCGGCGGCGGCGGCGGCGGCGGCGGCGGCGGCGGCGGTGGCGCGCGGTGGCGGCAGCACAGTGTGGCCCGGCCGGCACCATCAGAGCCTTCCTGTGGTGTGATCGTGCATGTCAGGGCATGAGAAAGGCGCTTAATGCTGCCAAGGGGAAGAGGGCGGGCTGCGGCGCGTTTAGGGTTCTGGTCTGTGAGGGGCGGCCAGCGCGCTGCCCGTGGGTGCGATCGTCAACCTGGGTGACATGCCGAATGGCCTGTGCTGCAACCGAAGCCTTTAGAGCCTTGTGCCGAGATATCAAATCGCCAGGCTGGCGATGCTTACCAGAGGCCAGGCGGCCCCCGCCTGCGTTCCCGAGTTCTGCTCTCCATCGCAGCGCACTACCACATCGCCACGGCGCGCGCTCCACTCACGAGAGCAGAGGACACGCGGCCTGGTCCAAAGCTGCTTTCCGCGCCCCAGCGAGCTGTCTCCGAACCCAGCGGGCTGTCCGATCACCCCACAGGTGGGCAGGGCGGGCGCCTGGGGCCCCGCCGCCCGTCCAGGCAATGCACGGGCACCAATGCTGGACGAACAAGCCTGGCGGCCCCCTCTTGGGCCCCCGTGGAGCAGCCGAGGCGGATGCCACCGCCAGCGGGGCCCCTGCGCGCCCCGCAAGCGCCCTGCAAGCCCTCCCTTGAGACAGTCCTTTGCCCGGCTCGTCCTCCAAAACGCGCAGGCCCTGGAAGGCGCCCCACCACCGCACAACCCCTAGATGAGCTCGTGCAGCGCGACGGGCGCCCCGCAGGGCGAGCTGCAGCCGCCGGCCGCGGCTGCCGGGCAGCCGGCGCCGGCCGACGGCGCGGCTGACGGCGTGAACGCTCCGCACCACCTGCTGCGCCACGTGCTGTCGGCGGAGCAGTGCACCGACGCGCTGCGCCACTTTGGCACCACTGATGCCAAATCTGCGGCCCGCCAAGTCAACCGCATGAGCCAGCGCGAGCTGCGAGATACGTTTGAGAAGGTGCGCCGTAATATCTGCGCTCTCAGGCCACGGCCCGCCTGCCGCTGCCACAAAACTGCAGCTGGGCTGCTGCTGAGGCGTGGAGCTGCCGCGGCTGGCCTGCTGAAAGCTACTGCTGAGCGGTGTGTTTGGATTCTATCGTCCCGCCCAATCAGCTCCAGTACGCTCGCTCCGTCAGACCGCCTCCGCCCCCCGCCCACGCTTGCCGCCGCTGATCGCCCCTCCTAGCCGCCCTGTCCCTCCCCCCGCAGGTCTACTGCGTGCACACCAACTCCAACAACAACACCTGGCTGCGGCGCAAGCTGCTGGAGGCTGTGGGCGCGTCGCGCCGCTTCTACAGCGCCGCCAACAAGACGGGGCGTTCCAAGGCGCGCAAGGCGGAGGGCGGCGCCGGCGGCGACCGCAAGCGCGTGCGCCGCGACCGGCGGCCCGCCGGCGAGGTGGCCGCCGCCGCACCCAGCACGCCCGCCGCAGCGGCGGCGGCGCAGGGCGCCGCGGCTGCCGCGCCGGCGGCGCACCACCACCCCGCGGCGCACGCGGGGCCGGCGCTGCCGGCCGGCAGCCCACGGGCGCTGAGCCAACGGCTGCGCCAGCGCGGCAGCGGCGAGACGCACTACCCGCACCACCTCACGCACCGCATGATGCTGCAGCAGGTGCACGCCTGCACGCCTCCCTTCCAGTACAGCCAGGCGGCACAGCAGGCGGGCGAGGAGGAGGGCGACGACGGCTCCTGCAGCGGCCGCAGCGCCAGCGATGTGCACACCTACCACCGTGTGGCGGCGCAGCCCAGCTCCCTGGACAGCGGGGGCCCCACCTCGCCGTTTGCGGCCGCGGCGCAGCGCCGCACGCAGCACAGCCTGCTGGCCACGCACCTGCCGTCCATGGGGTGAGCCCTTGATGCCCGCATGCCTGCTTGCTTAGAGTATGGCTTGTATGGTTGGGAGGAAGGCAAGTAAGCCTGCCTTTAGCTTTAGGCTGCCAGTCAAGACCCCGGACTGTACTTTGGGGCCAGCTCCTGGACATGCGCCCTGAAGCAAAGTGTGCTCCTGCCCCTTGCACTGTGGTGTTGCATGCATGCGCTGCCCTGCTTGCCGGCATCTGCTACCACTCACCCTTGCCTCTGCCTCTGTCCCATGCCCTTTTGCCCCGCAGGAGCAACAACAGCCTGCAGAGCAGCACCATGGCGGCGCCGCTTCGCGCAGCATCCCCCGCTGCTCGCCAGCTGCCCGCCCCCGCCCTCAGCCCCTACGCCGCCTTCCCCGCCGCACAGCCAGCTGCGCCCGCGCTGCCAGGCATGCCGTACGCGCTGCCCGGCGTGCCGCTGGGCTACATGCAGGCGCCGCAGCTGGCCTGCCCGCTGGGCGGTATCCCGCCCCGCTCGCCGCTGCAGCACGCCCCCCAGCTGGCCGCCCTCACCTCCCTGCTCTACTCGCCTCGCCAGCCGGAGGCCCCAGCAGCGTACAAGCCTGAGCCGGCTGCAGCGGCAGCAGCAGGCGGCAACCAGCTCTTCTCCATGCCCTCTTGGGGCGGCACAGGCGGCCTGGCCTCCGCCGCCAGCCTGGCGCTGCAGCCCAGCACCGACCTGGGCGCACTGTTTGGGCCGGCAGACCTGCCCATGGCGGATGTGGAGCCGCCCTCCAAGCAGGAGTCGGTCACTGGAGACGACTGGCTCGCCTGGGACGGCTGGCAGGTGGGCGCAGCTTGGGGCTGGGGTGGCAGCGCTGGTGCGGCGGCTTGGCAGCTGCTGTGGGGGAGGTGGTCATAGGCTCCCAGCCTGGGTGGCCAGCTGAGCGGGGCGGGGGCGGCGGGCCAGCGCTGCCAGCTGCCAAGCAGCACAGGCATGCTGTGGAGACAATGCACCTGCATTCGCAGTATCCCGCCGCCCAGCACCCTTACCAACTCACCGCTGATCACCGCTGACACCCCGCCCTCCTGCCTCCCTCTTCCCCCTGCAGCTGCCCAGCCTGGCTGAGGGTCGGCTGTAGGCTGCTACCGGCAGCCGACGCCAGCAGCGCCCAGCGCCCAGTGAAGCTGAGGGTGCACTCCCCACAGGCCCCCAAACATTCCACCCAGCACGCACCCCACCGCACCACGCTTGCCGGCCCATTGCTGGCCTCCCCACAATGAAACAACTCTACCCCCGCGGCCAACAAACGCATGCTCCCATTCCAACTTGAACCTGGATCGATGCCTCTCTTTCTTTGCCGTTCTTGACCCCGCTCCGTCCCACAGATCGCTTGAGGGCCGCTTGTGCTTCCTCGCATGCCTCTTTTGCACCCCACCGACCACCCCACCCAACCAACCAATCCAACTCACCAGCAGTGCTCGCCACGCAAAACAACCCTCAAACAAGCGGCCCGCCATACCAGGCGCCAACCAACGAACGCCCCCCTTGTTCTTTTGCGCTCAAACTTATTTGCCACACCGTGCACGTAGCCGCCGCAAAGGCGGCTGCCTCCCTGCTGCCGCACTTGAGCCTCAATCGGTCTTTGTCCCTGCCCACCTCACCGCCGCCATTTTGATGCACCGCCTGCTTCTGGCCCCTCCCTTTGTCATGCTCCTGTGCCCAACTTGGGTGGCCGCCGGCCGGTCCCCCTGCTTCTGTCCTGCGTTGGGCTCCCCACCCTCACTCGCACAGCAGTGCCCCAATGAACGGTGCATCCCCAGAACACTTACTACACCCCGCTTGTGTTTCATTGCTTTGCACGATGCGCTTTACTGAACCCCTAGCTGCGTGGGCGCCGTCCATTGACCGAGGCGCCGTGCAGCGGGCGGATAACCTCCCCCCCTTTTCCCGCTTGTCCCCCTGTGTCCCCTGCTGTCGAACTGTCCCTGCCCTCCCATTGTCTGTGCTTTCCCTGTTCAGTCTGTGCTTGCCGCAATGGTGCAGCCAGCATTGCCCCGCTTGTCTCGAGAACAACAGATGTCCCGCGTATCTTGCCTTGGCCTTTCCTCCCCACATCCACCGCATGACCCACCCACGCTCAAATGGCTTCCTATATTGCTGAGCGAGAGTGTTGCACGCATACACAGGCACCGCACCCAACCCAACCCACCAAGCACCCAAATGCATCCCCACATGCCCCACCCCCTCTTGCCCGCCCTGCACTTGCACTGCCCCTGCACGAATTTTGCGCCGCACCGCACACCTTATCCTATCTATCGGATGGAAAGGCCAGCTGCTGATGCCCCTGTAAGGTCATAACAATTGCGTGGATCACATCAGAGGTGGGGTGGCCGGCAGAAAGAATGCGTGTGGTGTAATTGGGCGTTATCCAATTGTTGAAAAGCTTGGCCGGGCGTTGTTATTGGGCGTTATTGAGCCGTGCGAATGCTGGTGGGTGGTACTTGCTGGAAATTTAGTGGGTGCGTTATGGTTATTCCCGATTGAAAATACTGCTGCTGACAATGGTCACCAAAATGGAGGCCCCCTCAGCATGGCTTGCACACCTTGTGCAGCAGCACCTGCAGCAGGAAGCAAGTGGGGGACATGACCAATAAGAGAGCAGGTCGGCTATTGACAGGCCAGTAGCATGCCCTTGTTTCATCCCGACTCTGCTGCGCTCTCAATTGTATTGATCCGGCACCAAAGGCGCAAGCCCCTCACCCAGACGCAGCATGTCTTGGTTGGCGCTGGGGCTGGAGAGGGAGAGGGCGATGGGCTGGGCGGCGGCGGGCTGCGCAGACGTGTGGTGGGCAGTGGGAGGGAGATGGGCCAAGCTGCCACGCATGCCGTGACCTCACAGCATGTCACACAGCGCAGCGCAGCACAGTACAGCAGCGCGCACCCAGAGCAAACCAAACAGGCCGACAGCAAGACACCCCGGTCCCCCCACCTGGGCAGCGGCGGCGCTTCGAAAAGATAAGGCGCGCTGTCCGGCCCTTTGCCGCAGCAGGCGTTGCTGGCGAAAGCCTGGAAAGTGTAGGAGGTGCCGGAGGTGTATGCCCCCGGCTCAAATCGGAACGTCCTCTGCAGGCGACAAGGGTGGTGCCAGAAGTGTTCTACAGGACAGCTGCTTCACCGGGTGGGCAGAACTTGGGGCATAGATTGACAAGGCGGCAGCCTGGTTGGGCTGGAATTGGCTCGGAGGCGTTCCCTGCTCAGCCAGCCGCAGCCTTGCTCAAGAAAGCACCCCCAGCAGCTCGCTGCACTTGCCCCAGACGAGCACTCCCGCTCTCACCGTCACGCCGTCTGCATTCAGAATTCCTGGGCCGCTCTGGGAGATGACGCCAGCCCTGACCAGCACGGGCACTCCGAAGATGCCGTAGCTGGTGATGGCTGCGGCAGGAGGAGCGTGGGGTTTGAAAGTTGCAAGCGGGTCGTAGGGTCGCATCTGATTGACTGCCGCAACACTGCTTGTGACGGGTGGCCTGCATGCAACAGCTGGCTGCGGAGCGGAAGTGGAGCAGTCCACACTCACCCGAGCAGCCGCTGGAGGCAGGAGGTGATAGGGTCAGGGTCAGCGGGCCTCCAGGGGTCGCGCTGGCAAACAGAATGGTTGGGGCGCCGGGGCAGCTGGGGGCAGGCGGCGGCGGGCTGGGACTGCGCATGGGAACAACGGTTGAACAGTGTTGGGCGGGCAAGGAGTCCACACAATAACGGGCTGAGTGAGCAGGCTGCTTTGTTATTAGATTGCACGTTGAATGACTCAACCCCCGCACTGCAGCAGGCACCAAGTGCGCCCTTGAAAGCACAGCCGCTAGCACTCACGAGGGCACTGCTGGCGCAGGCGGCGGCGGCGAGGGGTCTGCCGTTCGTGAGAAGGACACTCTAAAGGGCGGAGTGCTGAACTCGCTGGCTCCAGATGCATCAAACACGCCGCCATACCCTCCGTTGGAGGCCTGGGCAACAACCTCCCACACCACACCAGGCAAGATGCTTCCGGGCGGGAAGGTGAACACTAGCTGCACATGGCGGGAACCAGGGAGCGGCCACGTGCATTTCAGCTAGAGTAACCACGCACCCGTGCCTTCAGCGAGCACGTAGAGCGTGTACTGCCCAGCCGCCTCGTGCACGCAGGGTGTGTATGCTGGCGCAGGCACCCTAAGTTGCAGGGCATGCCTGTCGTGCATGAGGTGCTGCCGGCTCACCAGGCCATCAGCTGTGGCTGTCCCCATGCCCTCCACCACCACGTTGGCCAAGCCAGCTGATCGAGCCGTGATGCGATAGCCAGTGATCTCTACCGCAGGGGGAATCAGAAACGCGTGCACGTTGCTATTCAGCAAGGGTTGCTGGGGTGTGGTGATGCAACGCTATCGACTGGCAGTAAAAACGATTAGCAACCTGGGCACGGCACCGGTGCTGGCACCATGCGCCGCCAGCCGCAGCAACAATGTTTCTCACCCCTGCCGCCGTTGACAATCGGCCTCTCCAGCTTCACAGTGATCACCGAGGGGTTGTATGGCAGCTGCTGCACAGCGATGATGGTGGGTGGCCCTGGCGGCCTGCGCAGCAGAGCAATGGAGGTGGGAAAAATCGACGTGATGACGGCACAGAAATGCGGGGTGATGATGAAAATCAGATGGGGTGCAGCTCTGCTGCCATGGCTGAAGCTGCAGCCAGCGCCCATGCATGCCACCAGGCAGCAGCCATCCCACACGCGAGCCACCCCCTTACCCGGGCATGAAGTAAGGCAGGCTGGCGCGGCTTGCTCCGGCTGGGTCAAACCCTCCACTGGGCGCCACCCCGTTGCTGGCAAAAGCATACAGCGTGTACACAGCAGCTGGCTTGATGGCGCCTGGGGCAAAGGCCATGGCGATCTGGCAAGGACGGGGGCAGCAGTGGGTGGGCCAGAGGTGGTTCATGATGCAAGCATGGTCATCTTAGGCAAAACAGGGTGCAGACATGTGCTAGGCATGTGCCCTGCACGTGTGTGTGTGTGGCAGCGCGCAACATGATGAGGCGCACCCCCGCCCACCTGCCCATTGCCCAGGGGCGTGCCGCTGCCCTCAGTCATCACTGTGCCAGCCGAGGAGACGGCCATGAGGCGGTAACCGGTGATGGCTGCGGCAGGGCAGGGCAGCGGTGCAGGGTGCATGCAACATGGATCAAGGGGGGCTGTGCTGCTGCTGGACCAGCAGCTCGCAATAGGTGGCAGGTGGCTTAGCTTGCGGGCCACAAACAGGCCCTCGACTTGCAAGTGGCACAGGTGCTGCCCATGCAATACAGCAACACACTGATGACACGCTTGAGCCCTGGGGTATTGCCAGCAATGCCTTTGTGCAGCACCAACTGAAATGCACGGGCACTCACGCCTGCTGCCGGTGTCCAGAGGCGGCATCAGGCTGATGGCCAGGGCTTCTCTGCCGGTGGCCAGCGGCACAGCAGACACGTCCGTGATCGTGGGCGGGTCGGGCAGCCTGCGGTGGAGGAGCAGAGGGTTGCAGGGGAGAGAGGCTCGAAGCACACTTTCTGATGGCACAGAGCAAGGGACCTGCCGCTTCAAGTACAGTGTCTGCCCAACTGTGCACCCTCCCATGCACGCCATGCGCTGTGGCTTTGGCGCAAACTAAGGGGAGGCCGGCTGGACACATTGCACTGTTGACTCACTTTTCAAAGGAGCCCGGCGGGGGCGGCATGAACATAATGGCGGGTGGCGGCGGGGCAGGCCTGCAGCAATCAGGAATTACGCGGGTTGTTGATCTGCCGCGCTCATGCTGTGGCATGTGCCAGCAGAGCAGGTCCCCTGGCCCTTGCATCAAACAGCAGCAGACTGTAGCAGCCTCCCAAGGCTGTTGCCGGCGATCAAGCAGCACATGCTGCAAAGCATTTGCTTAGTCATGCCGGCTTGCCTAGGTGGCGTCACAAACAGGTAGGGCGGGCTCCACGGCCCCTCTCCCACCCCGTTGCAAGCTGCCACGATGAAAGTGTAGCTGGTTTCGGACAGGCAGCGGGTGCTGGGGAAGATGAGGCGCACCTGTGCAGGAGAGCAGGAGAGCAGCAGGGCAGGAGGGGTGCGTATTGGGCAAAAGGGGCAGGCAGGAGGGGCGGTGTGTACACGGGTGTGAAGCCAGAAGGGCAGGGTGCACCAATTGGCAAAGCAAAGGGCAGGCCATGATGACAAGTGAGAGGCTGCTTCCCAGCTTCTCAAATCAAAAACTCAAGTTGTCACCCACCCGGCCTCCAGTGAGCAGCACGCCCAGCTGGCTGAAGGTGGCATTGGGGCCGCCCTGGCTGTTGATGCCCAGCACATTGTACGTGTAGATGGCTGCAGCATAGGGGAGGCACGTGTTAGGCCAGTGACACCGGCGGTTGAGGGACCGTCCAGATGAAATCACAGGGCCGCCAGCGACAGCAGCGGTCGTCACATTGGGCACGCCAACACGTCCCGCTCTGCCCTCCACCGTTCGCTCACGTGAGCCGCCATCGTCTGGTGCAATCACAACAAGCTCCAGGTCTCCAGAAACCAGAGCCTTGATGCTCTCAATGGTGCAAGCGCCAGGGCGGCTGCAAACAGGAGGGCACGTCGGGCAGCATGGTGCAGCGAACGTGAGCAGGTTTCGCCATTGCAGATGCCGCAAGGAGCAAGCGGTCCGATGGCCCACGGCACGCCAGCACAGCCTGGTGAGCATGCTGCGATTGCGCCGCACCTGAGAGGGGTGTTGTAGAAGGCTGGGCCGCTGGGCGGGCCCTCCTCGCCGGCAACAATGGCGGTGGCATAAAAGGTGAGGGGCACGCCAAAGCGGTAGGTGCCGGCAGGGAATGAAAACATGCTCTGAATCACGTGAGGGGCACGGGAAGGGGGGAAGCCGTGTGAAAGATGGCCGCAGCTGCAGTGCCCTTGCAGCTGTGTGCACAGAGGCGCACGCCAATCCGTTTTAGCGGTCATGTGCACGTTGCATCCAAACGCCTCTCTACCTACCCTGCCGCCTCCCAGGGGTGTGCCCAGGCCAGTCAGCGTGATGTTGCTGCCGCCGCCAGCCGGCACACCCACCACCACGTAAGCAGTGACGGCTGCAAGCAGGCAGGAGCACCAGAGGAGAGGCAGGTCAGCGAGGCACAGCACTTGCAAGCTTGGCAGCATATGAAGTTCATTCAGCAGGCGCAGCAGCACAGGCTGCACTACAAACTGTGAATTTGCACAGCACACTTACTGCCGCTCCGCAGAAGTGGGGGCACGACAGTCACGTTGATGCTGCCGCCAGCGGTGCCCACCACAGATGTTATGTCAGGGCTGCCGGGCCTGCAAGAAGGACTTCAGATCAATGTGCGTGAGGGATGCAAAAGCAACAGCGGCCTCTCAGCAACAGCCTTCGGCATGCAACAATGAGACGCAGGGACAGAAGGCTTACCCAGCAGGAGGTGGGGGTGACTGTGTGGGCGGCGGCGGCGGCGAGGGGCTGCAAGGAAGGGCGGGGAGGCACCGACCGATCACACCCAGCTCATGCGCAGGCTCACACGCTGTACTGAACAACACTCAGCAAGCGGCAGGCCATGCATGCGGGGCAGGCAGCAGGCCCAGCGCCTGCAGCACAGCATGGCACGCTGCGAAGGCAGCAGCCAGCCGTTGTGCGAGCACCTGGCGGGGGTGGCGAAGCTGTAGGGCGGCTGGCTTTCGGGGCCCTTGAGCCCCAGGCTGGTGATCGCCCAGGCGCTGAAGTAGTAGGCCTGCCCCGCTTCGTAGTCTCCAGGCAGGAACACAAACAGGCGCTGTAGGGGAGGCAGGGGCAGCGGCAGCAAGGAGGCAAGGTGGGCAGTGCGGGTGGACAGCAGAGCGGGGGTGCGGGGACCGAACGCAGCCTGGTTGCCACCGCACACCACACCAGAGCAGCCAGGCTGGAAACACTCGCCGCCAGCTGGCACGATGTGCAGCCTTGCATGCTGTGCTGTGCATGCTGTCCGTGCTGTGCATCATACCTTGTCTGTGAAGAGCCACTGGCCGGGGCCGCGCACGGAGATGACTCGGCCGCCCACTTGTGGCACACCCACCACTTGGTACTCGGCAATCACTGTAGGTGGAGCGGAGGAAAGGGCTCATCGAGCGCTGCTCCGCAGCTCAAGCTGTCGCCGCCATGCAGGACGCGCCCCTTGGCTGCCATTTTCTTCGACCGAAGCTGTGTTGGGAAGCAGCTCACCTGCACCGTTTGTGTTGGCGGGTGGTTGTAGGAAGATCTGGAGGTTGCCTCCCGACATCGCAACGAAGAAGATGGTTGGAGGGCCAGGCAGGCTGTGCAAGGAAGGAGGCAGACGTCGTGTGGTGGTGTGCGTATGCCACAACACTGAAACAGTGCTGATAGGAGGAGCAGCCATTTGCATCTGCGGTAAGGCAGTCCAAGGGACTGCCCATCAGGGCAGGTTACCTGACTGGCGGTGGCGGCGGCGAGGGGGTGGGGCCGTTCGGAGGAGGCGGAGGTGAGCTGCAAGGGAGGGAAACTTTCACCAAGCAATTGACTTGCGACTGGTTGGAACTGGTTGGCGCACGCGACGCCAGCAGTGCACTTGCAAGCACAAGTAGGCGCCCAGTGCAAGGCATTGGCTCACAAACTTTGTTGAACAGGTGGTTTGAGCTCACCTGGGCACGCAGAAGTTGGGGGAGGGCGGGCTGTCCGGCCCCTTGCACACTGCATTCGTGGCGCTGGCCACAAAGGCAAAGCATGCCGAGGGCTTGCAGTGACCGGCCGGGAAGACAAACAGGCGCTGCGGGGCAGAGTGCAGGTGGGGCAAGCGCTTAGCGCTGCGGGGCAGGCTGCAGGTGTGGCAAGCGCTTTGAGGGCTGATGCTCCACTTTCCTCCAAGGGAGCATCCCCTCGCAACCCGGATGATTGAGTCTTCCTGCACCCCAGCGTGCACCATGCCTGCTGCGCACCTGGTTGCTGCCGGGCACAGCGGCACCAAGCGTGCCTCCAACAGTGACATTGAAGCCGCCGCCTGATGGCATGGCCACAACCGTGTAGCTGGTGACGGCTGCAGCAGCGCAGGATGCAGCAATGCCGGCATGCTCGGCCGCACACAAGAGACACCAAGTACCACCCGAAAACACCCAGCCTGAGAGGCATGCAAGTGCAGCATGCACCACAAGACGACCTAGCCTGCTCACGCGAGCCATTGTCTTCCGCCGGCGGCACAACCAGCACCTCCACACTGCCGGCAGTTCCCATGCGCACGGTGCTGATGCGGGGCCCGCCAGGGCAGCTGCATCACGGATCAGAAGTCAGGAGCGTTCACCGTTGGGGAGAAGAAAGAGGTCAGTTAGATGCAGTCCACTGTACGCAGCACGTCAAGCAGCATGAACACACTCAGGGCCCAAAGAGCAGAGCATTCAGCCAGCCGCCCACCTTGGCGGTGCACGGTATGCGTAAGACACACAGGCGGGGCCCATGCCCACTCCATTGATGGCATTGGCCCAGAAGGTGTACTGCTCTCCAGGCACGTAGCCGCCCACCGCAAACTGGAACAGCACCTGCGACAGGAGACCAATGGCAGTTGTGCATTTTGCAGACTCCTCGTCTCGGCGGCGCCTTGATAAACGTACGGCGCTCCACGGTGCACTGCCGCACAGGCCGGATGCCTTTCTGCCTCAATCATTTTCATTTTCTGCACCCACTGGGCGGTCGCACCTGGTTGGGCGACAGCGGCTGGCCCAGGCCATTAGCCGTGATGTTGGCCCGCCCAGCGGTGGCGGGCACGCCATCAATGCGGTACGACAGCACCGGCGCGCCTCCGTTGTTGAGAGGGACGGAGAGCAGCAGGCTGATGGGACCGTTTGGGACACCAGTCACACCAGTGATCACAGTGCACCCAGGGCGGCTGCGGAAAAGGACAGGGTGTGAGGCCAATCTGAGATTTGCAGGTGCGTCCTTCTGTCACTTGCTTCACATAGACATTAAATCAATGCTTGAATGCATTGACTGGTTCTGCACGATGCACGAAGTTCGCATGTTGCAGCGCTTACGTGGGAGTGAAGGGCGGTGGGGGAGCGCTGGGGCGAGGTGGCGGCGGCTTTGCCAGCGGTGGCGGAGGCGGCGACGGCTTGACAGCAAGAGGCGGAGAGGGCCTGCATCCCTCAGTGACATAGGTGGGAGCAGTCAGTGCTCTCTGTTGCCAAGCTGCCTGCACAACGACTTCACAGGCTTGCTGCACAGCTGCCATTGCGACACAGCCAATCTGCGCAGCTCACGTGGCGGCGGTGCAAAGCTCGTAGCGTGCGCTGTTGCCCCCCGTGCAAATGGCGTTGGTGGCGCTGGCTGTGAAGCCGTAGCAGGTGGACGGTTTGAGCTGGCTAGCAAGGAACGTGAACAGACGCTGCGCGGTGCAATGCAGGGCGGCAAGCGGACGACAGTGAGGGGCTTGTGCATATGGAAGTAAGGTCTGATCTGGCATGTTGGTGAGCCAGACAATCCGCCACAACATCGAAGGCAGCGGCAGCAGAGCAGCGGCCTACTGGCCAACGTGGCTGCAGCCCAGCAAAGCTTGCGACTCCCTCCCCATCTCCACCCACCCTGTTTGTGCCAGGAATCGGCTGGCCTAAGGTGCCGCCAACCCCCACACTGCCTCCCACAGCCGGGGTTGCTGCAACGGAGTAGTAGGTAATAGGGGAACCAAAGTCGCTGGCGGGAGGCGTCACCGTCACATCCACTGCCCCGCCGGCAACCTGAGTCACGCTGAAGATGGCAGGGGCGCCAGGGCACCTGGGCAGGCGGAAGAAAGGAGGTGCAGCGCGGTGGGGCTTCAGGTCGGTGGCTGGGATGGCAGCGAATTGAGCGGCTGCCTAGCAGGCACATCACGTGTTGCGTACGGCATACCACATCGCAGCATGAAATTTGGACTGGTCAGTTCAACAGCTTTCCTCACCCGGGAGGTGCACGATAGCTGTAGGGCATACAGGCCGGGCCCATGCCCACTCCATTGATGGCATAGGCCCAGAAGGTGTACTGCTCCCCTGGCACGTAGCTGCCCACTGCAAACTGGAACAGCACCTGCAAGCAGCAGGGGGACACGGCAGGACCCTAAAGAGGGCGGCAGGAGGCAGCGCACCGCACTGCTGCAATGCGTCGAGCGCTGTGAATACACCCTTCTCGCCCGTGCACTAGCAGCTCCCCCAACAGCTCTTGCCTGCGTGAGCGACAGCGCCTTTCCCAGCCCTGTGACTGTGATGTTCCTTTGCCCCGCGGTGGCAGGCACGCCATCAACACGGTAAGAAACAATGGGCGAGCCGCCATTGTTCAATGGAGCGGTAAGCACAACATCCATCGGCGACAGAGCCACTCCTGACACACCAACTATGACCGGGCAGCCAGGCCGGCTGCATGCAAACAGGGGAAGAGACACACCTCAGCAGCCGGGCAGCGGCAGCAGCAGCGCTTTGCAAACGGCACGGCTTCTAGCCAGCTTACATGGGCACGACGGCCGGCGGCGGTGGCCGCGGCGGCGGCGGCCGCGGCGGCGGCGGGCGGCGCACGGGTGCTGGAGGCGGCGGCCTGGGTGGTGGAGACTTGGGAGGTGGGCTGGGCGGTGGCGGCCGCGGCGGCGGCGGGCGGGGCGGTGGCCTGCAAGCCTTGGCAGGGTTCAGCACCCAGATTGTGCCGGGGTCCCCTCGGTTGCACATCCTCGTCCCCGTTTGGCTGCAGCTCAGCGGCATGCACAGGAACTGGCGGGAGCAGCCGGTGTCCTCTCGATACTGCATGCCAAGTGACAGTGGCAGTGGCAGTGGTCAGGGCAGCAGGGATGGAGTCCTTCACAGCCTCCTGAGCTCCAGCTGACGCATGCCACGAGTGCTGGGTAGCGCAGCAGGGCGCAGCAGTCTTTGTGGTTTGGTCCACGCAACAGGGCGCCCGCCATCCCACTGGAGCGGCCCCAAGCTGCCCTCACCGGCAGGCGGATGTAGAATCTGTTGGCGGCTGCCCCGCCCGCGTGCTCGATGACCCATTTGGCAGCTGCAGCGGTGGGGCGGTCGACCAAGTAGCCCGAAGTGGCCAAGCACGAACCCGCAATGGTTGCTGCATAGCTCTCGCACAGTGGCCAACCAGAGGGGGAGCGTGCCACGCTCTGCATTGTGGGAATGTGTGTGTGTGTGTGTGTGTGTGTCAGATGGCAAAGACGGTGCTGGGCATCGCACTTAAAACTCAGCGACCCAGGCAGCGGCCTCCAGACCAGGCCATGCCCGTCAGCACAGATGCTTGGCTGCCTGCTGCTGCCTTCTGCCGCCCATACACCACACCTGCGCGATTCGAGTTGCGTACCTGCAAGTTGACGTCCACGCTCGCGGGTGGCTTGTAGCACATGCTGCTGACCGTCTTGCCAGTTGGTTCACCCAGCCGCCAGCGCTGCCGCAGGCTGCAGTCATCGCCGGATGAGCCATACAGCGCATCTGGCTCGCCACACGGCCCAACGCTCAGGAAAGCTGCAGGGCAGTGGGTGCACAGTTAACACATGATGGACAGCTAGTTAGGCAAAGGTTGGAAAGGGTCGTGCTGACACATGCAGACTGGCACACTGCCTGTTCCAGTGCACCAGAGGCAGCAGGGCAGCAGCAGTGCAAGCAGCAGTGGCGGCAGCAGCAGCGGCAGCAGCAGCGGCAGCAGCAGCAGCAGCGGCACATTTCGGGAGGCCACCAGCCACCCAGCAGCCAGCCAGCCCAGCTGCCCCGCACTCACGGCCCTCCGGGCACAGCTCCCGCCCGCTCTCCAACGAGATAGTGTACACGCCAGGCGGCAGCACCACCTGTCCGGACTGAAAGGTGGCAACAGCTGCCACCTGGGCATGGACGCCTGCGGGTGACAGCGGCAGCAGCGGCGGGCAGGTTAGGGTTTTGGGTTGAAGATGCGATTGGAGGCAGCGTCACAGTGATGGACTGCTGCGCACGAGCCAGTGATGGGATTTTGGTACACTGTTTGCACTGTGAAGGGCGCTTGAAGGAGGCAGCTGGCACCCCCAGGCTGTTGGCTGCCTCCCAAAGCTGACCCACCGCACGAGGCGATTCCCGCCGCTAATACCGCCGCAAATAACGCCGCAGCGGCTGCACCGCGCAGTGCTCCAGCTCGCAGCCGGCCCATTTCTATGTCTCACAAGCCATGCCTGCAAAAGTGCAGGTGGCAGCAGTAGAGGTGGCGGCCAAGTGAGAGTGATGAACGGGTGGCCGCCGCCCGCGGCGGGCGGTGGGGCAGGCTGCAGGGTCCGCAGGAGTGGCGGCGCGGCCTTGCAGGCTCCCTGGGGTGGCACCTGAGCACCGCGGACACCCCGTGACGGTCGGAACGGCTGGCTGCACTGCAGGCACTCACCTCGCGCTCTCTCGCGCTCTCTTCGCCTCTGGCTTCGCTCAGAACGAGGGCAGCTGGACGGACGGAGCTCACCGAAACCGATGTACAAACCTTCACAAGCCGCTTTCACGAGCACTTCAAAATGCGCAAGCAGCGGTTCATGTGCACCGGCCCGGAGGAACCCCCTCTGCCTGCGGCAGCTCTTGCCGAGAGGCTCACAACAAGCAGCGTATCTGTCTTGAACCCAGTTTACCGCAGTTAGCAGCAGGCGCAGGGGCTGAAGCTCAACAGTCAACTCGCGCCCCGACCGCTGGTCAAAACTTCCCTTGCCACCTACCGCCCCAATAACGCCAAGGATCTTGTACACATTCCTGTTCATGTACAGGCGACAGGGCACGCATGCACTGTTTGGATCACGATTAGGAAGTTCTGGCACCCACAGGAATGTCACACGGCACAAGGCCCAACGCCCGGCGATCGCCGCCGAGCGCTGCGCTGGGCCACCGCCGCCGCCCCCGCCCAAGGCGCCGCTGCGGCGCTTCGAGCGTCGCATCGCGGTTCAGACTTTCACATTTATTCATACGAGGCACCCGTAGGCGAACGGTGCAATGATGGATTTGGCGCTGCCCGAGGAGGTGCAGCTCCAGCTGCAAAGTTTTGAGGTGCGGCGCCTTCTACACACTCTGCAGAAACTGCGGTGCAAGTTACAGCGTGCCAAGCCCGTGAAACCTCCTGTACCGGCCGCTTGCACACCTGCAGAACCTGCTGGGCTCGCTGGAGGCCAAGCTGCAGCCGTATGTAGGACAGACAGCCAAGGCCTCGCTATCAAAGGTGCGCGGAGCATGCATGCAGGGCCCTGGAGCGCTGGCGGCGGCGCCGCCGCCGCCTGCCCAAGTTGCTACTCCGTCTTCCTGCGCTCACGACTTTTCCATCATTGTTGTTTCGTCCAGCTGGAGCCTCTGGAGCGGTCGCAGGCGCAGCTGGCTGTGGCGCATGCGGCGCACCGCCTGCTGCAGCTGTACCTGCAGACGTGCGGCGTCGACCCTGCCGGGCACGAGAGCCGGAAAGAGCAGGCGCGTGCACACAGCTGCCTTGCTCGGGACAGCGTTAGGGCTGTGGCTGGAAGCCCGGCAAGCTTTATCAGTTGGGATGCATGGCAGGCGGGGCAGCAGGACAGGTTGCATGCAGCGCGGGCGGAGAGGCAAAGAAGCGCTATCTTCGTTCAGCGGACGGAGGATTGAGTACAGACCCAACAGGCAGCGCAACCACTGGCTGCCGCCGCTAGCTCACGCTGTGCCGCATGTCACCCACGTTGCTGCAGGACCGGCTGCAGCAGTATGACAAGAAGGTGCGGCGGGCGGTGGCAGAGAAGGCGCTGAGCCAGTCCAAGCGCAGCCTGGAGGTGGGTTGGCCGGCCGACCCCTGCTGCTGTTGCAAATGACGTGGATCAGCACTTTCGCACATGGTGTGGATCAGCAGTGGTGTTGGTGGCTGGAGGGGGGCTTACGCATGGTCCTACGCGGAAGCAGGGCAGCAGTCAGTGGATGAGGCGGGCCGCCGGTGGGCCTGGGTATCACCTATGGGCGGCAGTCATTGAGCCAACGTAATCGTTGATGGATGCTCGCAATGACACATCCCCCCTGGCTGCTGCTGCCCCTGCCCCGCAGGTCAATGTGGCGGCTGTGAACCGTTTTATCACGGCAGCTGTGCCTGACCTCAATCAGGAGCAAAAAGCGGCGCTCAAGGCAGCGGGGCAGAAGCGCAAGGCGGCGGGCGAGGGCGGCAGCGGCGGCGCAGCGGGCGGCGGCGGCGACGCGGGGCAGCAGCAGCAGCAGCAGCAGCAGGGGGAGGCGGAGGATGCAGCGGCGGCGTTCCTGCAAGAGACTATGGCGGAGCTGCAGCAGGAGCAGCAGGGGCAGCAGCAGCAGGCGGGCGGCGGTGCCGCAGGCAGCCCGCCTGGCGGCAGCGGCAAGAAGCGGAAGAAAGGCAAGGGGAAGCAGTGAGAATTTAAATGCCCCGCAGCCTGTTGCGTAGCAGCTGCTGTCTTGGCTGCTGGCTGGTGTAAAGAGAAGCACCTGTGATTTCAGATGAGACCAGCGGCAGGGCAGAGGATGGAATCGAGCCGTGCTGCATTCTGTTGTGGCCAGTGTCTCTTTGTGTGGCTGGTCGCGGACAGGCAACCAGATTCTTACACCACAGCACGGTGCTGCAGCTGGCAAAGATAATTGCGCTAAAGCGGGGAGCAGGAAGCAGGGTGGTAGCTTGAGCAAAAGACCGACAAGACATGGGGAGCTTATGGGTTGGCTGCTGCCCACACAAGGGCGCAGTGCGGCAGCCAGAACAATCGATGCAACGGGGTGAGTGTAGTGGACGGGAGGTTCAAATGTGGTAAGAGCTAGGCGTGCGGCAATGAAAGGTTTTAAGGTGGTGAGGTTCGTTTGAGCAGCACAGCATTCCTCTGCTAGGGAGTTAGCTGGATGCGCGTGAGTTCAACTGGCGGTTCAGAGTTCACCCGGCGCTCGCCCGCCAGCTGAGATGGCAGCAGTTGCAGTTGAGCAGAGGCGGCTGGTGGTTGGCAGCGCCACAGCTTCATCAAACGCGGACCATGGTGACTCAACACCGCCAAACGGGCTGAGACGGCTGGCCGTTGGCATGGGGATCGCTGTATCATCACACGCGGACCAGGGTGGGCTCCAGCAGCTCCACTCGCTCCATGATCTCGTGGTCGGCGGCCTGAGGGGGGAAACAAGAAGACACATTGGGCATCAATGGTTGTCCTGCTGCTGTTTGGCCTCTGAAGAGTTGCATGTTTCTCCCCAGCTACGTCGCTGCATCATCCTTGTGTGGCTGACCGCGGTGCCTGGTTGGGTGGCAGCCATTCAACTACAGCTGACCCTAGCCGGCTGTAACGGTTCCCAGCTCACCAGCTCTCCCCGCAGCATGACCTCGGTCAGCTGGCCCAGCAGGCCGCCCTTGGAGGCAGCAATCATGCGCTTCACCTCTGCATCGGGGGACGGTGAGGGCGAGGCAGAGGGTGATCAGCAAGGCGAATTTACAATGGCAGCGCGGCAGTCATGCGCTTCACCTCTGCATTGGAGGGCGATGCAAGTGAGGCAGGGGAGTGGGAGTGCGGCACAGGGTCAAACGCAGTTTACGCCGGCAGCTCGGTTGCAGCAGCTGCCTACCACACGCACTACAGCTGCGCCATGGCGCGGCATGGCGAAGCCTCACGGCAGGGATCGGCTGGTGCAGCCAAGCAGCTTGTGCAGCTGAGCAAAAAAAACTTACCCTTCAGCGTGGAGTGGTTGGGGTCCAGCTGGTTGGACCAGCCCTCCAGCACCATCGTGGTCACCACTGCAGCAGCGCAAGGGCAACGCAGGCCCAACAAAGTGAGGAGTCTGGTCAGCATCCTTGGGAGTATACCCTGAGAAGCCGCACAGACCGCAGACTACAGGCATTCCTGTGCAGCCCGCCCACTCAGCGGCTGCAAACCACACCGGCTCCCCCAGTCTCTCCTCCACAACCAACCAAACCCTGGGCACACATCCCGCCCGACCCCCCGCCCAAGGCTACCAAGCTAGGGCAGGGTTCTCTTACCCGTGGCGCAGATGTGGCCCGGCATGTTGACCTGGTGGGTGCGTACCATCTCCAGCACATCGGCCAGCGCGTCCGCGCCGTGTGTGGCGCCCGTGGCCTGAATAAAATGATCGAAACAAATGAGTGAGTGAGTGAACGGATGGAGGCATGAATTGCGTGCAGCGGGGTGAGGGCGGGGTGCAACAGTTGCAAGCTAGCAGTTGGAGACGATGGAGTGAGACGCGGCAATGGTGGAGGCCCGGCTGGGCGGCACGCAAGCCAAAGCAACCACGGCAGCACATAGCCGGCAGCCACAACAGCACACACCGAGGCAATTACCGCCACCACTGCCTCCCCAGCACACACCTGGGTCTCAGCAGTCAGCCTGTCGAAGAAGAGGGCCACGTCCGCCTTGAAGCGCTCGGGGTCGGGGCACGACTGCTCCTCGCCTGCAACAGGAAGGAGGTGGGCAAATGGCACAGAGCTGGGTGCCTTGGGGAGCAGACAGCAAGCATCTTGATGCCACCATGTGTCTGTCAAGCAGCGCAGCTTCACATGAACAGCTGCACGTATGTAGCGAGCAATAGTGTACTGTACCTGAGAAGCGCAGCACCCAGTCGGCCAGGCGGGCGCCGTCCATCTCTGCAAAGGCCTCAAACAGGCCAAACCTGCGGGGGCGGTGCAGGACAGGTGGGACACAGGACGTGCATGGGTAACGCACATGATAGAAATCCGCATAATGGTGGTGAATCAGCGTGCTGCTTAAACTTCAGTGCCCCCTTGAGAGTTGCCCTCCCTTCAGCGCCCCCTTGATCACCGCTCACACAAACGACTCCCACCCCCTCCCATGCACTGCCCCTCACATGTTGCGCTGATCATCCTTGCTGAGCCGCATGGTGACACATGCTGCTGCAACTCCATAGAGCCCACAGCCCTTCACTGTAATGCAACCGCCCCTCCTCACATGTTGCGCTGATCATCCTTGCTGAGCCGCATGGCCATGCCGGCATCCAGCAGCACCAGCTTGGCCCGCCGCCAGCTGTCCAACCAGCTGTCCGAGTCAAAGTTAAAGCCCACGGCCTCGGCCGCCCGGCTGGCCGCTGTCACCAGCGCGTTCAGCGGCCGGCCGAACGGTAGGTCGAGCGTGACTGCGGGGGGCGGGGGCAGGGCATGGGGGAGGAGGGTCAGCATGGGTTGATTATGAGCAGCCGACTGCTGGCAACAAACACCGCATCATACACAGGTAATCTGACTTGCACAGAGCGATGGTAGCGGCGGGACAAGCATGCAGCTCCATGACAGCAGCCAACAGCTTGCACATCATGAGGCACACCGCAGCACGTGGTGTACACAAACGCACCCAGGATGTTGCCGGGGTGCAGGTCTGCGTGTATCAGGTTGTCCACGATCAGCATGTGCAGCATGGTGCGGGCGCCCAGGCGGGCCAGCTCCGAGTTGTGCGGGGCACCAGGGCCGCTGCGGAAGGCGTTGGGAGGCACGGGTTAGGGGTTTTACATGCGGCGAAGAGGCTGCTGTGCGGACCTGCAGCAGCCCAGGAGGGCGGGCTGGTTTTGAGCCGTGAAGCACAGTGCACAGCAGCCAAGCATGCCCAGCACTCTCGAAGCATATGCACAGGGCCCACAACACCCAGCCAGCGCTGTCTTTCCTTGCTCACCGTGCCACATAGGCAGAAATGTGCGTGCCCGCCTCGAAGGTCTCCACCAGCACCGCGGGCTTGACCAGGGGGTACAGCGGGACCGGGAAGGACACGCCGGCTGGGGGGAGAAGAAGGGGGGCAGGAGGGAGGGAGGCAAGGGAGGCGGTTGGCATGGTGCGCGGGCTACGGAGTTGGAGGGCCGGCCATTCCCCTGTGCTTGCCCAGCGAGCGGCCGCAGTGTGCTGGGTCAGCCACACTGTCTAAGCCCAGCAGGCTGCACGTTGCCCAGTCACCCGCGCACCCGTGCTGCGGAAGTTGTAGTTGAAGGCGTGGAGGTGGGTGGCCTCGCGCGCCAGGTCCACCTGCGTGAGTGCAACAGGAGCTGCACGCTTGGCAAGGGGTGCACCTCCACAGGCAGGCAGGCACGCTACAGCAACCGCTCAGCGCAACAGTGCGCTTGCTTGCTGCTCGAAGCAGCAACAGCAGCTGGGTAGAGCAGCAAGAACAGTCCAGATTGCATCCAGCAGGGCACCGCGGCCAGCAAGCGGCAGCTGAGGGGCAGCAACAGGCGAGCCGCACCTGCTCCCGCAGCGGCGCCGCAAACTGCTTCAGGCTCTCCTCGAGCCGGAAGGCGTGCAGCGCAGGCAGCTGGGCCGCCAGCTGCAAACAAGTCAGGGGGAGTAGGAGCAGGGGAGGCGGTGGTTGGTTCATTGCAGGGCACGTGGCAGCACAGCCAGCAGTGGCTAGGGGCGCCAGCCAAATAGCCGTAAAGACTCCCACGAGTGAGCAGTTGCCGCGCACTGCATTCGTTTGCACAGCAGTTGCGCACCTTGCAATGTCAGGGGGGCTGCGCTCACCATCAGCCCAAAAGTTTAACTCAATCACCGCACGCTCCCATTTGTGTACATTACGCACCTTAGCCGCGCTCATCATGAGCCCGAAGTCTCGCTCAATCACCTCGCTGACGTTGGGGTGCCGCACCTTGACAGCCACCTGGGTGCCTGCGGGTGGACGGGCAGGGGGGAGGGCGGGCAGAAGTTGGAAGGGAGCAACGCGCACTTTCAGCATTGCAAGCAGGATCCACAGAGCGGCAATAGCTGCCTGGCATGTGAAGGTCTCCAGGCCACAAGCATGCAGGTCAAGCCACCAAAGCTACCAGGCTGCATCACCGCACATCAGGGCACCACCTGGCCCCTGCAGCTCACCCGGCTGCATGCCTGTCAGGCGCGCCCCCGTGTCGGACAGCACCGCCCGGTGGATCTGGCCGATGCTGCCGCTGGCCACCGGCTCCGCGTCAAACTGCAGGGTGAGATCGGAGTTGCAGGAGATGGTTGAGTTGCATGATTTGGCGTGCGTTGGAACCTTGGATTGAGCAGCGTGTGTTGCAAGTGCATGGGTTGGAACCATGAAATTGAGGCAGTGCGGGTGGCTGCATTACCAACACAATCCCAGTGCTGGCCAGAAACTCCTGCACTGCAACCCTGTCCGCCTTGAGCATGGCTGCTGGCCTCCTGCCGATGCCTGCAAGCTTGCCAATGCTCCATTCCAATAGCCGAGCCAGCTTTGCGCACCTCGCTGAACAGGTCCTCCACATCAAAACCAAACGACTCCTGCACCGCCACCTCGGTGAACTGCGGCGCGTGGGCCGGCGCCTGCAGAAACATGGCACAGAAAGGGCGCAGGCGCAAGGTCTTACCGCAGCTTGCAAGCCGCTAGACCAGGTCAGCAGGGCGAGAGGCATGAGGAACCGCAGCCAACGGAATGCCATGCAACAGCGGCAGCGAGCATGCGGGCGACGGCATGTCCAGCCAAGCAAGGGCGGCTTGCCTGCGTGTGGAGCTGCTCCAGTTCAGCACAGAAGTCTGGCGGGAAGAGGTCGTGCCGCGTGGCTGCCCACTGGCCCCACTGCACATGAGAAAAAGATGAGACGACTGATATTGAGGAGAGCAGCCAGCCTGCCCATTGCCGGCGTGCATCAAACACATGCTGAGGCATGGCAGTGTGTGGGACGCAAGCCTGCAGGGGTGCGACAGGTAAAGCTGCAGCACGGCTGCCGCTGGCATGAGACACAGCCAAACCCAAAGCCTCCTGCCTCTCGGAAGCAACCAAAGAACGAGCATCTGCCTGCCCGCCACACCCACCTTGATGAAAGCAGGGCCAGCCTTCTCAAGCGTCCACCTGCATGGGCCAGCGGGTGCACAAGGCATGAGACGCAGCTCTGACAGCTTGTGGTTGGACCCATCCAGCTATTGCTTCATCTCACCCTGCATGCGCCATGCCTACAGCGCAGTCAGCTACATGCTCTCCCATTACACTTACTGCCCGCCCCAGCCAGCGAGCCGCAACCGCACCTGAGCAGGCGCAGCCATCGGGCGCGGGAGATGCCCAGGAAATCCCCCACCAGCGGAGCCGTGAGCGCCACGGGCGCAAAGAGGCACAGCAGCCAGGCGAGGCGCAGCAGGGAGGTGACTGCAGGAGGAGTGGGGTTGGCGGTGTGTGGGGGTTGGTTAGGGCGGGGCTGTTGGTGAGGGGCACATGGGCGCAAGGGGCAGGGCAGACGGACAGGGCAGCACAGCTCCCATTACATGGCACGGTCTGCCCCTGGCATGGCCTGCAAAGCACGTGCACCGCCCAAGCAGCTACAGTCCCCAGATGCGGCTTGGCTGCGCACCGTGGCGGCGGAAGCGCTGCAGGGCCGACATGGTGGACACTTCTTGATGCGGCGCTTCAAACAGCTGCTCCTCCGACTGCGCACAGGCAGGCAGGCAGGAGTAGGAAGGGTTCAGAGAAAAGGAACGAGCGCAGCAGGCCAGAAGACAGAACATGGCATGACATGACAGGTCAGGATACATGGCCATGCCAGGCCCATGGCATGGCATGACAAGGCATGAGACGCCTCACACAACTGCTCCTCTGACTGCATGCAGTCGAGCAGCAGCCAGGAGAAGGTGCGAGGGAGGACTGGATGCAGCGGGGCCCAAAAGAGGACATGGCATGATATAACACGACATGGTAGGACATGAACAGCGCATGAGATGCATGGGCATGGGCATGGCATGGCATGCATGGCATTGACACTTAGATATACTGAACAGCGCCTCCAGTGACTGCTGAAGGGCCAAGTGAAGGCAAGCACATAGCCAAAGGCAGTTGCTGCAGGCATACCAGGCATAACGCAGCGGCCTGGCTCCCAACTGAGGCATGTGCAGCAGCAGTAGGGCTGCTCCCAGAGAGCAGCATGGACTGGTCCACGCCATCCGTAACTGACAGCACAAGAGTAATATACATCATTTACTATGCATGCACCCTTACTTCGGCGACAGGCGTCGAATAGCACCAGGCAAAGCGCGGGTCGCCCCGAGTCAGCCGCTCAGCCAGCACCAGCAGCAGGCTTTTGGTCCAGGAGGGCTGCGGACAGCAAGGGCGGCAGGACGACTCCATGTGGCAAACAGCTGGCAAGCAGTGCAGCGTACATTAACTGGCCAGCAGCGCAGGGCCGTCTGTGACCCACCAGCAGTCACAGGTGCCGCACCATTTTGCCATGATTGTGCATGCACCGACGCCTGCTGCACCATGCACCCCAGCACCAGCAGCGGCAGCAGCAGCTGGTGACCCCCGCAAGCATTAACACAGCTAAAACCCACCTGCATATACACGGCATTGATGAAGGCCTCCCGGGCGTGGTAGCCCCGGCCAAGCACCCACTCCGCCCTGTCCCGCAGCTGCCGCGACGCTTCGGCCCATCGAGACGGCAGCCCCCGGCGCTCTGCTGCCGCCACCGCCGCTTTTGCCGCTCGCCGGCTGGAGCGCCGCGCCGCTGCTGCTACCGCCGCCGCTGCCGCTGCGGGCAGTGCGACGCCCGCGCTGACTGCTGCGGCAATGGGTGCCTGCGCTGCAGTGTATGCGCCATAGCCAGCCCGTAATCGGGGCTGCGCTGCCTGCTGCCTAAGGCTGCTGGACAGCGGCTGCCAGCGCAGCGGCGCAGCTGCCCGCCACCGTGCTGCTGTGTGCAGGCCCTGCTGCGCTGGCTTGCCAGCACGGCCCGCTGCCAGCAAGACTGCCGCGGCCATCCCCATTGGCCGCCCCAAGCTGCTTGCTGCCACTGGCCCTGCCACTGCGGCGGCGTTGCCGCCTCTACATGCTGTGCTCACTAGCCGCTGCTGCAAGCCCGCCGCCTGCGCCGTGGGTGCACGTGCCAGACAGATGCCTAATGTGGCAACCAGTCGGGTGCTGCCATTGCTGCTGCTGCTGCTAGAAGTGGCCAGTGACGCAGCGGCGCTGCCGCTCCCAGCACTGGTGCACGTGGGACCCAGCTGCTCGGCAGTCAACCGCAGGCTGTGCAGCCGACTGCCAGCCGCCTTCCTCATGCTCGTGCTGCTATCAGTTCCACACTGCTACCTCTGATTGGAGCAGGGCAGAGGAGTGGCGGAGAACAGGGGCATGGGCGTGAGTGGCGGCGGCGGAACGGCGGCGGCAGGCAGGGGTGCGGGCGAGAGCCTGCGCTGACTGGCCGACCGCTGACCCCAAGCGTCACCGCACTGCTCAATGACCCAGAGCACGCTGGTGCCCCAGGGAGCCTCGCCTCCTTCGCACCTCCTTTGCCATGGACTGCCGCTCGACTTGTAGGGGCCAGCTGCGTGCTTGATTGCTGTTCCGTAGACTCGAGGTTGCGACCCAAGGTCCACGCCGCCCCTCAGGTGAGTGCGCAGGTCAGCGAGCGATGGCGCTCGCCCCCTGAGCTTGGAGTGGGATGGAGGCGTTGTTGGGAGATCTGGAACGGTTTGTAGCGCATGGCAGGAGGGGCTGGCGCCTTGGGTCGTGCTGGCCTGGGCGCGCTGCTGGCGGCCGCCCGTGCCGCAGCCCGCTGACGCCCCAGCATTCTGGGTGTGCTTCACGCCTGAACGGCATAGCAGGCATGTGATCCCGCAGGTGGACTTACGAAAGCAGGGTGTAGTGCCATGGAGACGACAATGGTTCCAGTGCAACTCAGGAAGCAAGCCGCGTACGTCTCCGGCACTTGCAAAGGGGGCAGGTGGTCAACCCCTGATCTCATGCAGTGCAAGCCGTGCATGCCAGCTTGGGGACAAGCAGTGGCTGCCAGGGGTGCTGCCACACTGCCGATGATGGCCGGGCCAACCTATATAACAGTGGCTCAGGAGGTGGCACGAGGGGCACTGCACTTTGGGGCAAATGCAGCAAGGGGGAGAGAAGCAGAAGCGGCGTGGCCGCAGCTTGCAGCACGCCGCCAAGGCAGGGCTACCGGCACACCATACGACTGACTGCCTGCCAGCGGCCTGGCAGGCGCTGCAGCAGCGCACCCAGGTGCAGCGGTCAGCTGGCCATGCCACCAAGGCGAGAGGAGTGGCCGCAACCACGGTTGAGCCTCGGTTGTGCGGCCCCAGTCGTGCCTGACTGGCAGCGGGCTGTCTCTTAATAGTGGCTGGATCATGTCCCTGCTTGCAGCCATGGAGGCTGGGATGACTGCGGACCACACAGCCCTGCTTTAACTGGAGGCAGCGGCCCTGTGGCAGGCGAGGCCGTGTCGGCGGGGCGGCGCCATGGTCTTGGGTCGCACGCGGCTGAGGCGCAGCCGGCCCCCGCGCCCCTCGGATCGACTTGCTGGTGGCAGAGGAGACTGCTGGGGGCGAGGCGGTGTGCCCCCGGTGCATGGGCTGCTGCAGAGGGAGGGGTGCTTAGCCGAGCGCTGGGGCGCCCCCCGCAAACCGCACTCCCTGCAAGGGCCTCTGCCCTTCCCCCCGCGCTCACAACCCCACCGCCACAGCCCTCCCACGCACCCCTGCACACCACCCGCCACTCGCAGCCCGCTCGCACCCCCGCACGCCCGGCCCTCGCTCCCCCCGCACGCTTGACGCCCCAGAGCAGCCTCTGCGCCCGTCAGCCGAGCCGCCCAGCCCTCACGACCACTATGGCCTGCTCCCTGCTCGTCCAGCCCGCCCACGACCACTTTGCCCGCATGAAGGTGCGCTGGGATGCCGCCAGAGCCTGGGGAGCGCACCGCCGGGGCCGGAGCGGGCTGCCAGGCGCCAGGCCGACCCCAGGGTTCTGGGGCGCGTTTTGGCGGGCGCCCCGCCCCGCGCTGCCTGGCCCCGCCCCCGCCCTCCCCTGCCTCTGCGCCGCTCGGGGCGCCGTTTGCGCGCGAGATCTGGCGCGGGAAGCTGCCGCCGGCGGCCCGCCCCTCGGGCGGCTTCGCGCCCCTGGCTGGTGGCCCCACGCTCACGTGCCTCCTTCCTGTGCCCCTCCCCACCGCAGGTGCAAAGCTTCAAGGGCGACCATGACATGCTGGTCGACCGCCTGATCGCTGCCTCGCAGCGCAAGGAGGTCACCATGGACAGCCTGCAGGTGCGTGGGGCAGCAGGGTTTGGCACGGAATCCCGCCAAGGCGGCCGCTGCTCGCCTGCCGCCAGCCGCCTGCCGCCAGCCGCCCCTTCCCCTGCCTTGCAACCCGTGCCTTACTGCCCCGCTTCTCCCCTGATTCCCTGCCTCACTGCCCTGCAACTGCCTCCTTTCCCCCTGCCGCAGGAGCGCCAGCTGGTGCCCTTCTTCGACTCCTCGGAGGCCTCGGCCACCAGCTTCACGGCGCTGCAGCCGAGCGGCCGCCGCGCCGCCTCCAAGCCCGTGCCGGTGCCGGCGCACGGCCTCAAGCGCGTGGAGCGCTCCTCCGGCCACCTGGCCGGCTCGCCGCCCAAGAAGGAGGCGGAGCTGGTGCAGGCGCGCCACCAGCGCCGCGCGCCCCGCCCCGCCTCCAGCGGCGGCTCCGCAGCCAGCGGCTCCGCCTCTGACACCGAGATGAGCAGCCCCGCCCCCAGCCAGCAGCGCAAGCCGCGCAGCCAGGGCAAGAAGGGCAAGGGCGCGCCCGCCGCACCCGTGGCGCCGCGCGCCAGCCCCGCCCGCCGCCGCGCCGAGCCTGTCGCCGACCTGGCCGCGCTTGCGGCCGCCTCGGCGGCGGCCGGCGCTGCGCTGCGCTCCCCGGCCGGCCGCGCGCCGGCAGGCGCCAAGGCGGGCCCTGCACCCTACAAGTTTGCGGGCCCCGCCTTCACCAACAGCCCCACGCCCGACTGCCTGCCCATCCCCACCTCGAGCCTGCTCCTGCAGGTGTGCGCGGCCGGGGCAGGGTGTGGGAGAGTTTGAGTACCTTTAGTGCAGCTTGTGCCTGCTGCTTGAGGCTTGGCATGCCTGTTGGTTGGGCTGCAGCCATGCAGCAGGCGACCGATTGCTGATGCACCAGCATGCATGCCTGCTGCCGAAACCACCTCAAAACAGCTCAGCTCACCTTGTGCCCGCCTGCCCCTGCCCTCCACCTCCGCAGGAGGCTGCCGATGGCCTGCGCTCCCGCCTGACCCTGTGATTCGGGCAATTGCAACCAACCTCACGGCCCCCACATGACTACATTGCGGCGGTGCGGCGGCCCCCGCACGCCCGGCAGCCCACATTGGCGGCCCGGCCTGCGGCGGCGCAGCCCACACCCGCCGCCCCATAACAGCTCAACACTGAATGCTGTTTCTTTTTTCCACCGTTTCTGCCCCTTTGCTCTATGCTCCCTCTTTGCCCCCCGAATTTACTTTCACTCAACTCAGTTTTGTGGTTTTCCTTGCGCTCCGACAACGCCCAATGCCTCTCCCTCCTAGGCAGCTCCTTGCGGTCTGCTCTTGGCGCCCTCCGGCGCCCCAGCCCTCCGTCCGTCCCTAGGTACATCCCCGCTACCCCCTTGTTCTCGGCGCCCTTCCCCAAGGAAGACCCATGGCCTTTATTTCATCGCGCGGCACCCATCCCCGCCGGTGGCTGGCCGCCCAGGCCGCCCGCTGCAGGCCGCGTTTTATAGTGCCTCGCAGCGCGGCGTGCACAGCGCCGCCCCGGCCCGCGCCCCCTCTCTACCCCAACACCGATGCTTTTCAGGCTTCTTGCTTGCTTGCTCCCCCAAGCTGTCCGCCCGCGCCCCCACCGCAGCGCAGTCGCGGCGCCGCCTCTGCAACAGCGGCGGCAATGCCTCTGCCCCACCCCCACCCTGCCGCCCCCTTGGCAACCTCTCTCCCACCGCACACGCACACCACCCCCCCTGCGCCTCCGAAATTGAAGCACCCGCTAACACTTGACCGGCGTCTGCACCCGATCCCTCCCTTACGTCGCTCCGTACCGATCTTTTTGACCCGTTTCATGCCTGCTGTGCGCTTGTCGCGCCCCCAGTTGGCTGCTGTTCCCTGGCACCACTTGCTTCCGTGTACCCTGCTGCCCACCCCAACGGCAACCCGCTTTTGGCCGCGCGCCGGCGCCCCCGCCCCTGTACCCCCCGGCGGTGGCCCTGTGCACACAGCACTCACCCGTTCACACGCACTGTTGTGCCCCTCACACCCAAGCCACCCAACCCTGCCTCCACCCCCACCCACCCCACCCACGCCACCCTTGAACAGACCCCCAACGCCGTCGTCTGCCCCGTTTCTCTTTGAATATCCGCTTCCGTGTGTGCGCGGCGAGAGAACGCATGTTCCATGCTTTTCAGCGTGTGTCCCCTTTTTCCGCAGCCTGCTCCCCGATTCTGGGAGCCTGACTGGCGTGCCCGCTGGCTGGCGGCGCGCCTGCAATCTTGTGCTGGGCTTGGATTCAGTGGCGGTCCCATCCCTTTTTGCTTGCTGACCCCTCCCTTTTGCTGCCGTCTGTCCCCTTGCCTGCCGCTTTGACGTCGACTTTGCCCCCATCCCCACCGCGCCCACTGCGGTTTTTTGGCCCAGTGCCCACTTATACTAGCGCGTTTGTGTAATATAGCCGATGATGAAGCGCAGGCAGAGGCACAGACTGGGTTGGCAAAGCCGGTTGGCAAAGCCGGCAAAAAGGAAAACAGCAGGCTGGTTGGCAAAAGGACGCACGAGGCAAGGCAGCAGTGCTTGCAGCAGTGGCGACCTGAATTGCTTTACATGCCTTGGGCATGGCTGGTTGTAGAGTACAGGCATAGTGGTGAGAATGGCAGGAATGAGCAGCGACTCCGCCCGAGCTGCAGGCGGCAAGCCCCCGGCCGTGAGCCGTCCCCGCTGCCGCCGCCGCAGCGTGCCCCGCTGGCCAGCCCCTGGAGGGCAGATCGCGGGGCCCAGCGCTCCACATCGTGTCGGGCAGTCCACGCCGCCCCTCTGGACCTCCCTCCCTTCCTGCTGGCCGCTGTTGGCGACCGCTTGGGCGCGGTGGCGAGCCGGCGGCAGGCCTGGGGGCCCGGGCGCTCGCCACAGCGGCGCTTGAAGGCGTGAACATCTCGCTGCGGCCACCGGGCTCCCCGCAGAGCGCCGCCGCCTGCCGACCCGCCGACGCCCGGCAGCAACTGCACTGCTGTTGTCGCCCTGACCCGCGGCAGCCATGATCTGGGCAGCCATCCTCATCACCGTGGTCAGCTCCACCAGCTGCAGCGTGGGCAAGGCGCTGCAGAAGGAGGCGGTGAGTCCGAGCTTGTGCAGCTCCATGGAGGCTGGGTCAGCCCTGACCTGCCGCCCGCCTCTCGCAACCGCCAACTCCCACCCTCTTTGCCTGGCCTGCAGACGCGCCACCTGCCGCGCTTTTCTGCCTCCGATGCCAAGATCCTGACGCAGTACCTGCACTCACGCCTTTGGTTGACCGGCCTGGGTGCTGACCTGGGCGGTGCGGTGTTGCAGATCGCCGCATTCGCTATGGCGCCGGTAAGCACCCAAAAAGCTGCGCTGCTGTGGCCGCATTGCGAGCGCCAGCGCTGTGCTGCAGCCAGGTTGCATTCCCACTGCAATGCTTTGAGCACACCAGTCGGTCTGTGCTGCATGCTGCACACGTTGCACCCAGCAGCCGCGTGCCGGCAGCAGCAGCAGCACCAACGGACTGCCCGCGCCTGCTCAAGCTCTGATGTGTTTGCTGAGCACTGCCCATTGCGCCTGCCTGCCTGCTGCAGGTGTCCATCGTGCAGCCCATCAGCGGCGTGGGTCTTGTGGGCCTAGCAGTGTACAGCCATCTATTCCTGAAGGAGAAGCTGCACTCGCTGGAGTGGGGAGCTGTGCTGCTTGCCTTCCTGGGCACGCTGGGCCTGGGAGCCACCAGCTCAGATGGCAGCAGCGGCAGCAGTGATGCGGCAGCAACAGCAGCAGCAGGTGCAGCAGGCGCGGCCGGCGCAGCAGGCCAGGCGGGTGCCGCAGCTGCGGGGGCGGCAGCGCAGGCAGCCGGGGCGGCTGGCGGCGCTGATGCTGCCGCTGCTGCTGCACTGCAGGTGGCAGCTGGCAGCGGCGACGTGTCAGGGGGGCCAGGCGCGTTCCGCATGCTGGGCGTGCTGCTGCTGCTGGGTGCTGCCATCTTGGCAATGTCCATCGTGCGGCACCGGCGCAGCCACCGCTCGCGGCGGCCGGGCGACCGCCCCGCAGCAGCAACCTATGGCCTGCAGGCGGGCGCCTGCTTTGGCCTGTCGGCGGCATCCTGCCGAATAGGTGAGTTTGCGAGGCCGGGAGTCCCTGCGAGCCTGCATGCTGCACGCGCTGCAGCCTGGTGTTGACCACAGCATGCTGCTGGAGTCGTGCACGCGGTTGTGCAGCGCCTTGGTTGGGTGCCATGTTTCGCCTCCACCCGCTCCAGGGCCCTGTTTGCATCGCCTCAAGTCCTCCCTCTATCATTGCCATCTATCCGCAGGGTTCCTGCTGGCGCAGCGGGGCAGCGGCCTGTGGGTTGCGCTCGGCTTGGCGGGCAGCGTGGGCCTCAGCAGCAGCGGCTTCATCCTGCAGACCTGCGGTTTCAAGGAAGGCAGCGCAGGTGGGTGGGCCGGCCGTCATGGCTGATTTGCCTGGGCATGCAGGGTTGGGTGCTGCGCTTGGGCTGCAGATTAGGCGCAGCAGGGCACTTCTGTCCAGATGGGGGTGAGTTGCTGTCCATCATTGCCCCTACCTGCCACACAGGCCGCTGATTGCTCCCGCCCGGCTCACCTCTCACCCCTGAGCCCTCCCCATCTGCTTGCAAGCGCAGTCATCGTGTGCACGCTGGCGGCGGTCAGCAGCATGGTCACAGGCGTGGTAGTTGGGGTGCTGGGCCTTGCGGAGGCGCTGCCACACAGCGCGGGCGCAGCGCTGGTGCGCCTCATCAGCTGGGCCTTCATTCTTGTGGGCGTGGCAGGTGAGCTTGGGGGCTTGCTGTGTGTTTGGCTGGCTGGCCTGCAGCCTGGATGGTTGGCTGCCTACAGCCCGGCTGGCGCATCGCACTCAGCTGCGACTGAGTTGTTGGAACAGGCGGTGCCGCAAGGGCTGACCCGATGGCCGGCAGCAGGTGTGCCACTCCAGCCTACGCTTGCTGGCGCAACAACCATGCTGCCACCCGGCCACTCCGCCTGCCGCTTGCAGTGCTGGCCAACGGCGCTGGCGGCACGCGGGAGCTGGCCGCTGTGGTGCTTGCCAAGCTGCCGGCTGGCGTGTGGAAGGTGCTGCCCGTCAGGTGCGGGGAGCAGCTGGGCCGGGCTGCCACGGGGCTGTTTCACTGTTGCTGCCGGTATGGTTCACACCGTGATTAGCGGGGCTAGAATTCTGTTCACAGGCCCCCCCTTTTTTTGTCGCTGAGTCCGTCCACGCAGCCATGCTTTCCATCCAGCGCAATCTCCCCGCCTCTTGGCTCCCCGCCCCCACCCCTGCCTCAAATGACCTTGTTTGCTCGCCCTGCCTCTTCACATCCTGTCACCCACCCCCTTGCTGCCTGCCGCAGTGCTGCGGTGAAGATCAAGAGCTGGGCCACGCACCGAGTGGAGCTTCCAGAGCTGGCAGTCCCTGTGGAGCTCTCGGCGCTGCGGCCCACTGCCGGCCACACACCCACGCACCACACCAAGCACTGATGCCGCGCTCAGACGCTGGGCGGTTGATCGTTTGGTGAATATTATCTGTTCAAGAATGCTGCGACCAACCACACTGACTGGACTTGAGGCGCCCCCCATTTTTGCTTCCACTACTCACTGTTTCGTGTTTACATGATAGACTGAGTGCTACAACAAGAAGAGGAGGCAAGCACTGGGGGTGCAGGCGGCATCAACCGCCTTTGATATAGACAGGAGCTTGGCACAGGCTACACTGAGGGCACAACAATGGCAAGCACAAGCCGGAGGCCAAGTGGAGAGGCAGGGGGGGATGGGACAGAGTGGCAGGTCAACAGAGAGGCAAACAATTGCAGGGGATGGGTGTTGCGGTCAAAACACATGCATGAAACTAGCTATTCGTCATCTCAGAGGGCCATCGCATAGTTGCGGTGCAACAATTGCCAATAAGCTGGCTGTCGGTTCTACCGACCACAGCAGGGCGCGCCGTGCACGACATACGGCTCAGCAGGCGGCGCAGCAGGCCGCCGCTGCTGCTGGTCATCAGAGGCGCATCAGAGGGAGCAGCAGACAGCGCAGGTGGCTGGATGACCCACACCACCTGCGTTGAGGCAAGGGAGCAGGAGGGGAGAGGCAGTGGACATGGGCGCCTTGCGTAGCGCTAGTGTACAAGGAACCAGCGGCTTGTACAAAGGGCACGTGCAAGGCCAGCAGCAGCAGTGCAAGTACACATTTGAAGGGGCAGGTGCCACCTAGGTGCCCCCTTTCCGTTCTCCCCAAATTGGAAGCATTGAGCATTCGTCGCCCAGATAACCAGGGCAGCAGCGCACCTCCTCAGGGGACAGCTCCATGTCCAGTGTGGGGCCTCGAGAGAAGGGAAGGCACGCCAGCTGGCGCGCGCCCAGCGGCGGCTGCGCCACAACAATGGCCTTCACCGAGGGAGCCAGCACAAGCGCGGTGCACGGCTGGCCGAGCGCCACCGCCACGGGCTGCTTCTGGCCATTGGTCCCGGCCTGGTCCTGCAGGCCATGCGCGCCGGCAAGACCGGGCGCAGCGGGGCTGGCCGCGGTCGAGCCGCTTGCGCTGGGCGTGCTGCAGGCCGAGGTGCAGCCGGAGCTGGCTTCCACTGCAAAGCTGGCGGGGTCCTCGCGCGCGTTCAGGGAGCGGAAGCGGCTCAGCAGGGAGCGAGGCCGGGCAGCTGTGGCAGCTGGGGAGCCGCCAGCAACTGTCTGGCGGCGGTCGCTGGAGTGGCTGGCGCGCAGCTCGTTGGTGCAGAGCAGGGGCGCAGGGGAGGGGGTGGCAGCTGCTTGCTGGCGGGGCGTGACCAGCAGATGGCCTGCAGGAGCGGCAGGGAGGCGGGCGGGGCAGGAGATGAGCAGGCAGCTGGGCTGTTGAGTTGGGCAAGGTGCAGGCTCCTGCCAGCCTCCCTGCTGGTCCTTGTCAATGAACCTTTACGCAGGGTTGTATTCCACGGAGCGTAACGCCCTGCCCACTCACCAAAGCTGGTGCTACTTGTGGCAGACGGGCAGGCGCTGCCAGCAGTGGCGTGCGCGGCGGCGGGCGTCTGTGCGGCGGGCGTGCCGGGGCAGCTGGCGGGCGTGCTGCACGCCGAGCTGGCATCAAAGGCATGGATACTCCAGCTGGCGGGGTGGTCGGTGGCGGACCTGGCACGCAGCAGAACACTGGCGGGCTTGGCGGCAGTGGCGGGGGCCGCCCCCGCGGCGGTTGAGACGGCGCTGGTGGGGCTCATGTTGCCCGCAGCCGTCTGCCGACGCACGTTGTCGCCTGCAGGCAAGAATGTAGGATGGGGCAGACGAGAACAGTGATTGAGTGTCACGGCGGCATGCAGGTTGCTTTCACACTGCAGCTTGAGATCAGCAGCTGGAGGCGTGCGGGTCGTTACATCTCCTGCTCAACCTGCCTAAGGGCAGACCCTCATGTATTCACCCAACAACCCTACAGTTCATAAGTCTTGCCTGTGCTGCCGGTCTCGGTGGTGCGGGAAGGGCCCAGGCGGGATGGCACGCCAGCAGCAGCCGAGGAGAGCGGGATGGTGCCGAGGGTGCTGCGCCGGCGGTGGTGCGCCTTGCCAGCATCTGCGACAGGACAGCAGGAGCGTGAAACCTGTCTGTCGGCATTGCTGCTTTCGGTTGTGTCACGCCGCAGTCTGGTTTCACTGCCACGCACCTAGGATGGGGCTGCCGGGCTCGCTGAAGCGCGGCAGCGGCGAGGGCTTGGCGGCGGCGGCGGCGAACGCGCAGCCCGTCGTGGTCTGACGGCGGTGCATTTGGTCTGCGCGCAATTGAGAGAAGACCGGCAAGCTTGTCAAGCGGCGGCAGGTCTCGGAGGTGACGCGTTGCACAGAGCACGATGGGGCGAGGCTGCCGCTGCTGTCGCACGCCTCTCTGGCCCCAATTCAAAGCACGAGTAGCTATTTACCGTGCATTGGGAGAGAGAGCGGCTCGCTGAAGCGCTGCTAGACGGAGCGCAGTTGCTGAGCTGAGGCAGGAGCCGCTTTGGAGGCTTGCTGGAGGTGCAGAGTGGCGTTGTAGTATGAAAATGGAGCTGTGACACGCGCAGCCGGCAAGATAAGCGCGGTGACGCGTCAGGGCTCACAGCAGCCCAGCGCGGCCGCTGCGCGCTGTGGTCCCGCCACATGCCGATTCCCAGATCTCCCATTCCACAGCCTCCGGTCTAGGCCAAAGTGTGCAATTACATGTGCATTTGCGTGCTTGGGCACGAATCCATGGCAAAGCCTGTGCAGCTGGCGGGAGGGCAGTGCGCGCAAACGTGACCATGCCGCCGCTCCCCGTTGCGCCGAAACTGCCGCGCTTTTGGCAGCCCGCTGCTCACGTGCCGCTCGCTGTGCAGTCGCTCGCCAGCCACTCAGATGAGGCCGGGCCAGAGCCAGCACTTGTCGGCCCAGGGGACCCACTTGAGGGGCGCGGTGGCCAGAGTGGCCAGGAAGACTGGGGAGGCCCACCAGTTGTCCCACATCACCCAAGAGTACCTGCTCATGGATACGAGAAGGAGACCAAAAGGATTTGGAAAGGAGGCCAAATGGACGTCAGGGGGTGTGCAATGCAGGGAAGACCGGTGCACGGCGCAAGCTGGCATGGAAGGCTGCATCGACAGACCTGTGCTGGCCAGTCCTACCAGCGGCGGCGGCGGCAAGCAGGGGAAACCGGGTCCACGCCACCGCCATGCCATGCTCTGCTGGGCCGGCATGCCACGCCCTCCACCTTCAACTCCAAACTCACCACAGGGGCACCATCAGCGCTGCTGCGACGCTCAGCGGCATCAAGGACTGGTAGAACACGGTCAGGATGAAGTCTGCATGCACCGGGACGCACAGCCTGGCGGTGAGCAGCAGCGTACCAAGCCGACTGCGCGGGCAGCGGCATGCTAGCCAGCCCACGCCATTGCACAGTCACAGCCAACACAAGCGCGGCATGGCCACACACAACTGCTAGCTCGCTGACAACGAAGCAAGGACGCCATGCACGGCACACAAGCAAGCCACCGGTCCAAACTCCATGCGTGCCACTCACATCCCATGAACTGCGGCACGGCGGACCACACTTCGGCCTCCTTGGGGAAGCGGCGGCTCCAGTGCCACAGCCGCTTCGTCTCCTCCGCCACAAATGCGTTGTAGCTGCAGACGGAGCGAGACAGGAGCGAGAGTGGGTGGGTGGGTCGATGAATGGCATGGGGCAGGACCATGGCCTCAGTGCCGTGCTGCAGACGGGCACCGGCGCACCAAAGCAGCTGTGTGGCAAGCAAGCTGGGTGACGGCAGCGCAGACGCAAGAACAAGGTGGCCGACCAAGCAGCAGCGGCAGCAGCACTGGCATGCAGAGCAGCAGCAGCAGCAGCAGCAGCAGCAGCAGCAGCAGCAGCGGACTCACAGCAGCAGCAGGTCGGCCCACTGCTTCTCTGCCCAGGCAGCCGCGTCATACAGCGGCTGCAGCTGCCGGCGCACAGCGGCCAGCGCCGCCAGCACGGCCGCGATCGCGGGCACGTGGCTGCACAGGGCGGGGCGGACATATTATTGTGGGGCGGACATACTGTGTGATGATGAGCTGGAGGTCAAAGCCAAGACACAGGGACGGTGCAGAGAGCACCCACAACCCGCAGGGAACACTCTCCAACCGCTCATCATCCGGCCCACCCCTCACCTCATCCGCTCAGCCCACTCCTTCACAGCAAACTTGAAAGCGCGCCAGCGCTGGATCCCGCTCATCGGCCGCGGCTTCGTTTTGGGTGCCTGCTGCACTGGCTGGGGCGGCGCTGCGGCCGGCGGCTGCTGCGCCTCACCGCCTGCCCCTGCGGCCGCCCCTGCTGCCGCCCTCGGCTGCAGCATGGGGCGGCTGCTTGCCTGCCTGCCGCTACACCGCTGCAAGCTGCCGCTGCCACTGGTGCTGCTGCTTCGTGCAACTGCAGGCAGGAGCGGCAGTGGAGGATGTTCAGTCCAGAAACTCAGGAACAGGTGAGGGCGAGCACCTGGGCAGAGCACACGCTTTGTACTGAGCACAGGACTTCACATGCTAGCCGCCTCGCACCTTGACTGCTGCCTGCCAGCAGAGGCTGCTGCTGGCTGCTGGCCGCCAGGCGCATCATGGGCTGCAGCCGAGCGCAGTGCAGCGCCGCTCGTGACGGCGGCGTTGCTGTGCCACCTGCCGCCGCCAGGCGCTGGCCGCCTGTAGCCGCTGCCACTGCCTGCATCGCACTGTTTCGTGGATGCGCTTTGTGACAATGCGCCCCAAACGCTGTTCGGGCTGCAGGTGAGCAGGAGCGGCGGCCGAGAGCTCGCTGTGGGGTGCGGGGCGCGGCAGCGATCGCTTTCTGGCGCTGTGGGTGGCTCACACAGTGCGATTAGCGCCAATGCATGGCCTCAGCGGACGGCACCGAGCCCATGTGGCCGTGCATGAGCAGGATTGGGGCAGGCAATGCGGCCCTGCCGGCCCTTTCGTAACGCTCTACGACCGTCAAGGAGCGTTGCAGCACCCCTGCAAGCGTGCCCAGTCGCCCTGCACAGCGACACCGCGGCGGCCAGAGCAGCGGAGCCACCCAACGCCCCGGCCCCAGATGCAGGCGGCAATGACCATTGCAGCGGCGCCCGTGGCGTGCCGGTAAGCCCCGCATGCGGCCGCGCTGCCCTTGTCACTCCCACACCAGGGCTCCCCTCACCCCAGGCTGCCCCTATCGTTCTCATCTCCTTGTGGTGCAGCCAGCAGCGGCTGGTGAGCTCGAGGAGCGCGGCTCCCGCCGGCCTGGCCCCCCTGCGCGGTGAGCGGCGGCGGTAGCGGCGGCGCCGCCGCCCGCTGGGCCCTGCCTGCAGCCCTGCACTTGGCCCGCTTGCTCAACTCAAATGCTGCTCACTCTCTATGCACCAACGTGTGTCCCTGTTTCCTGCAGGCCTGCGGCCGCGCCCGGTGCGCCGCCCGGCGGTGGCGGTGCGTGCACAGCTGGAGGACGCTCTGGCGGCGGCGGTGGACAGGTGTGAACTGCTTGTCCGTGTGCTTCGCAGTGCCATGCACAGTGCACCGAGTGATGGGAAGGCAGCAGCAGCAGCAGCAACAGTGTTGTTGGGTCGCTGGCTGCCTGCCTGCGGCGGTCTCCTCGGCATCGCAGGCAGCGCACCATTGCGCTTGATGGATGCATCGCTGCTGGGCTGTTGCCGCCTGTCCAGCAACCTGCCACCTCCTGCTGGTGCAGCGGCAGCACCAGCAGGGAGCACCAGCTGCCCTCGCTGTGGCGCATGCAGTACACAAGCGCTACACCCTGCAACCAACACTCGCCGCGCTGCCCCACTGCATTCCGCTGCCCTCTGCCCCTGCCCCACTGCAGCGCCCCCTCTGCCCTGGACTCGCTGGCGGCCCACCTGACCACCCAGCTGTTTTTCCTGGGGGACGCGGCTGAGCAGCTGGCCAACTCTGTGGGCGGCAGCGACGCGGCGCAGGCGGTGTCTGATGCCGTCAACGCCGCCGGCGACGCAACGGTGCAGGTGCGTCTCAGGAGCCACCCTCAGAGCAGCATACGCACTGCTGTCCTAATTGCTGGCTGGTGGGGGACGCTGAGCATGCGGCGTGGCCAGCAGCGATGGCAGCAGTGTTTGGAGCACGGCGCGCCGGCAGACGCCCGGCCGCCTCCTGCCTGTGCGAGCCTCCCAGCCCGAGCTGCCACATGCGCCAGGCAGCCGCCTGCTCAGGAGCCCGCAACGCTCGGGCACTGCATGCTGGCCAAATGTGACGCAGCAGTGGCCTGACTCACCACTCTCTCCTCCCCCTCTGTGTGTGCAGGCGGCCGTCGAGGCTGCGGCAGAGGCGCCCAAGAACAGCGGCTTCTTTGGCGCGTTTGCGGGCGCGTTTGAGGCCTTCCTCAAGGTGCTGGATGACGGGCTGGAGAAGCTGAACGTGCCCTACAGGTGCGACACTGCTAGCCACCCGTCTGATTTCTTGAAATGGTGATGCAATCATGATGCAAGGTGGGCTGGAGAAGCTGAACGTGCCCTACAGGTGGGCAGTTCAGTTTATGAATGGTGGTCACTTGCTCACGGTCAACTGTTTGATGGGAGCTGGACGGGCTGGAGACCCTGGGCGTGTGCTGCAGGGGGGGTGCAGAATGTGCCGCTGCTTTCAACATTTTTGCCGCTGTTATGCACTGTGCTCGACGCCGAGCTGGAAGAGCTGGGCATGCCGTGCTGTACAGTGAGAGGTGCGGATTTGTGGTGCCGATGCTGCACGTTACCCTCCACACTGTCATTGGCAAACCGCCTACTCTGCACGCCCACATGCCGCACTCCCCTCTCAACTGCTTCACACCCCCCTTTCCACTCTGCTCTGCCGCAGCTACGGCTTTGCCATCATCCTCCTGACAGTGCTGGTCAAGGTGGCCACCTACCCCCTCACCGCCAAGCAGGTGCGCGCACAGGGCTTGACCGCGTTTGTTTTCCGAGCTCGACCGCTGCGCTGTGCCGCAGCTCGCTTTGCGGCTGCGCGCTTCAGGGCTTGCGCTGCCTCTGCCGTCCAGATGCAGACCTTGCAACCCCTGCCGAGCCGTCCTAGCAGCCATGCCCCTGCCTGTGCGCCCTGCTCGTGCCGCACTGCCGCCGTCGCTGATGCGTATGCTCACTGGCCCCGAGCTCCCCGCTGCTGCGCAGCTCGCAGGTGGAGTCCATCCTGAGCATGCCGGCACTGTGACCCCTGCTGCCGCTGCTGCTCACCTCACACTCACTGTCCCTGCTCTGCGCCCCTGCCCGCAGGTGGAGTCCACGCTGAGCATGCAGGCGCTGCAGCCGAAGGTGAAGGCGCTGCAAGCCAAGTACGCGGGTGACCAGGAGCGCCTGCAGGTGGGTGATTCTTTGCAGATGAAATGAGTTCAGTATGCTGGGCTGGCCGGGTGTTACGCGAGCTGCAGGCCAAGCACGCGGGTGACCAGGAGCGCCTGCAGGTGGGTGGCGCCAAGATTGGGTCGATTTGATTGCTTAACTTTGGCTGCTGGTGTGTTGAGCTGGCTGGCTGTCCAGCGACCAGCGGCCCAGCCTGCAAGTATGCGGAGCGCCTGCAGGTGGGCGGCGCCGCAAGTTAATGCTTTATGCAGGCTGGGAAAACAGGTGTGCGGGGCTATCCAAGCCTGCAAGCATGCTGAGCCTGCAAGCGCTCACGAAGGCCGGAGGGTGACGCTCACTGCACCTGGTGTGCTGATTGGCATGTTTTTCTGTCATCCCCCCTCCCCAGGTGGAGACCGCCATTCCTGAGTTTGATCCCCACAGCAGTTCTGCCACCCTCATCATCCGCCTGCCTCTTCCCCTTCCACTCCCCAGGTGGAGACGGCCAAGCTGTACCAGAACGCGGGCGTGAACCCGCTGGCCGGCTGCCTGCCCTCCCTGGCCACCATCCCCATCTTCATCGGACTCTACCGGTGCGCTGCCGCCGAATGCGGAAGCTGTAGTGTGTTAGCGTGCAGCTGCCGGGAAGGAAAGGACGGCTGAGAACTGCAGCTGGTGGCTGGTGGATGCGCAGCCGCTGCTCAAACCTGCGCCTTGGTTTGCGGTATCGCACTGCCTTGTTCATCGCCCGCCCCCTGCTCCTGCCCTGCCTTGCCTCGCCTCTCGCAGCGCGCTGTCCAACGTGGCTGACGAGGGCCTGCTGACCAAAGTTAATCTTTTTGTTTTGCATCTGTTTTGATCTAAATGCGGTCCTGCACCCGTCCGTTGTCCTGCCGCAGCGCGCTGTCCAACGTGGCGGATGAGGGCCTGCTCACCGATGGTTTCTTCTGGATCCCCTCCCTGGCCGGCCCCACCACCGTCAACGTGAGGCGGGCGGGCGGCCAGGCCGCGCCATGCAGCAGTTGCCGGGTTTTTTTCAAGCCCGCTGCTGGTGGTGTGCATTTCTAGCCTGCTGCTGATGGCTTTTCAAGCCTGCTGCTGCCAATAACCAGCTGCCTGCTTGCACGCATGCTTTTACCACCGGCCTCCCGTCGCCGCCACTGCAGAGCAGCCCGCCATATCATATCAGTATTGCTCAATGTTCTGTGCCGTGTTGCATTGCATTCCTTTCTGCGCAGGGCGGCCTGGGCTGGCTGACCAGCTGGGAGGGCGGCGCGCCGCAGCTGGGCTGGGCCGACACCGGCGCCTACCTGGTGCTGCCCATCCTCCTCATCGTCAGCCAGGTCAGCGGGAGCATCGCGTCTGTCGCTAGCTGGTGTTTCTCCCCCATCCTGCGCATTGCTGGCCTGGCCGTCACGCAGCGTGGGTCGGCTTGCTGCGGGCAAGGCCCCTTTCAATCTGTGATGCAGCACGTCCAGCTGTCATACTTCGTTCACAACAGCTCTGCTCAGCAGCCCCTTGTGCTCAGCAGCTTCCTGCTCCGGCTCTCCTCCCCTGCCTGCAGTACATCTCGCAAAAGGTCATCTCCCCGCCCCAGAGCAACGACCCGGCGCAGCAGCAGACGGCCGCCATCCTCAAGTTCCTGCCCCTGATGATCGGTGAGCAGTGGGTTGCACTGCCAGCTGTCTTTCCTTCATGATTGGCGCGTGAACAGCCGGGTTTGCGATAGTGTGGGCAAGGTAAGCGTTGGACAGGCGACGCCTGTCCTAACATGCCACCTGCCCACCGTGCCCATGCCCTGCACAACCCCAGGCTACTTCTCATTCCACGTGCCGCTGCGCACTGCACCCTTCTGCCACGCAAAAAGCATCCTGCATCCTTCTGTCCACCTGCAGGCTACTTTTCGCTCAACGTGCCCTCCGGCCTCACGCTGTACTGGTTTGCCAACAACCTGATCACCACCGCGCAGCAGGTGGGCCGCCCAGCAGAAACATGTTGCTGCCGCCTCTGGGCGCTGCGCTGCGGCTGCGGCGGCTGGCCCTGCTGCTGCGCTGTGTACGGCTTGCTGCAGCACCTGCCCTCTGGCGCAAATGCGCATTGGCTCAGCTGGCTCAGCGCAGCAGGACAAGCGCTGCACCGCCAGCGCACCGCTCTGCCGCCCCGCCTCCACCTTCCCGTACCCAAATCCCCATGCCCACCTGCCCTTTCCCGACGCAGCTCTACCTGCGCAACAAGTTTGGCGCGCTGCAGGGCGCTGCGGCGGGCGGCGCGGGCGGCTCCGCTGCCACCGCCGTCATCGATGTGCAGGCGGAGGCGGAGGAAAAGAAGCCCAGCGGTGGGTGACTAGTGTTGTACTGCCATGGGTTGCCCTCAACTTATGCTTGTGCACCTGGCTGCTCATGAACATTGGGTGCATCCACACAGCATCATCGCTGCCTTGCCCTTGTGCCGTTGCATCGCTTCTTTTGAGCAAGTGCGCCCTCGGGGGCCCGCAGCCATGCAGCACCTGGCGCGGCGCTGGTCGGCTTGCCACAGCAGGCCGCCCCCCTGCACGCTGCAGCGCGGGCCTGCCTCGGCAGGGCTGTGCTGGGTGGCAGGGGGCGGCGGGCCGCCTGGAACCCCGCCCAGCCCCTTTCCTGCAAGGGAGCCTGCCCTAGCTGGGCGGTTTTCGCGCTACGCCCACACTTGCTCCGCCCTCCATCATTCACAAGGCACACTTTGCATATGTTTAATGACGCTCTCTGCCTCCATCCCTGCTTCACTCCCCTCCTGCTCTTGCCTAGAAACTGACCGTGGATGTCTGCCCCGCCCTGGCTCCACACAGGCAAGGAGCTGAACGCGCGGCGCAGCCCCAAGCAGGTGGAGGCGGCCGCCTCCACCTCTGCTCCCGCTGCGCCCAGCGGTGGCAGTGGGCGCGGCGAGAAGTTCAGGGCCATCAAGGCGCGCGAGGCGGCGGCGCTGGCAGCCAAGCAGGTGCGCTTGGGCTGCTGGCTGGTCCTTGCGATGGGGCGGGTTGGCAGGGCGCGTGGTCTGCTGTGGTGGCAGTTGTTGGGGTTGAGGCGCGTTGCGCATTGATTGCAAAGGTAGCACTGCTGCACAGATCTTTGCTGGGGCATGTGCAACCTGCCAGCTGCACTGGCCTTGCATGATGGCTGTGTGTTTGCATCGCACAAGCATGGTTGCACATGCGCCGCCCGGTTTGCTGCCCGCCTCTGCACAGGCGTCTGCTGGGGGTGCTGCTGCTGAGGCGGCGGCGCCCGCCCAGCCGGAGCGGGGAGCAAAGTTCCGGGCTTTGAAAGCAAAGGAGGCTGCATCCAAGCCGGAGCAGGTAGCATGGGAGCCCGGGTAACCTGCTTGTGCTCCGCGCATCAGCTGGGCAGGGGCAGCTGCCGAACGCCAAGCAGTAGCATGACAGTTGTTGTTCCCCGCTGTGCCGCTGGGCAGCTCGCAGGCAGCGCAGGCCCCGGCTCAAGCGCACCTTTAGAACAGCACCAGTCGTTTCTTGCGATCGCCCTGCACCCTTTGACCTCCCCGCCGCACGTGCCCACCCGACCCTCCGCAGGCCGGCAGCAGCGGCAACGGCGCGGCACCCGCTGCCGCTCAGGCGCAGGCTGAGCCTGCCTCTGCGGCTGTGGCAGTAGTGGAGGCAGAGGTTGTGGAGCCTGCGGCAGCCGAGGCGCAGGCCGCTGAGGGGCAGCAGCAGCACCAGCAGGCGCCACCGGCGGCCAGCAGCAGCAGCAGCGCGTCGGCCGGCGGCAAGGGCGGCAAGAAGAAGGGCGGCAAGCGGAAGTGAGCAGGCGTGGTTTGGAAGCCAGCTGGCACTGCTCAAGCCCTCGCCCTTGAAAACAGCATCCGTATACTTTGATTTGAGGTTGCAAGGATGACACATTCTCATCGGCAACTGAATTCTAATGTCGCGTCGCAAGCTCGCACGCTCCCACTGCTCCCTTGCTTCCGTATCCTCAGCCTCTCGTGTTGATTTCCACTTTTCTCCTGCTGCTGACCCCTGCTGCACCACCTTCATGCAACCCGTACTTCTCCTGCTTTTCTCCACACCTTTTGGCTTGCACGCATGTTAGGCATGAGGCAGGGCTGAATCAGGGGTCGAGTGCCCATTCATAATGCACAATGTTGTTGGTAAGCACAGCAAGAAATGGTGAAAAGCAAGCACACCAGAGAAGAGTTACCCCTTCTTGCATGCTCCCCGAATTTTCAGCATTGTCCATCAGAGTCGAAATCAGCTCCATGGAAGTTGCTGCTGGCACCTGTGCAGGCACGCTTGCCAGATGCATGCCGCTTTGGGCACTGCCATCTGCAAGCTAGCTGGTTCAAGCAGGGCTGGCGGCGCACAGGCATG